>Ga0068714_10000580_pt1 | contig 67876 bp, 65 predicted proteins | sample MTBNYHSulfiMetaG_FD_62988 | JGI IMG/M metagenome (GOLD analysis project Ga0068714, IMG submission 62988) | Enrichment culture microbial communities from rom New York Harbor, USA that are MTBE-degrading - MTBE-NYH (New York Harbor Sulfidogenic)... | ecosystem: Environmental > Aquatic > Marine >...
GTGCTGACATACGATGAAGGGATGTTGGGAATGGGAATCGGCGTCGGCAGATTACCGGAAGTGCGCTCCCGCTTCATCATGGGATCGAGCGATACTTCGGGAAAAAGCTCGCTGCGGCTGATCCTTGCGGCTGCCCGGGCGTTATCGACCCGTGCCACGGCGGCGCGAAGGTCCTGATTGGCGGCCACCGCCGAGGATTCGAGCTCCTCCAAAACGGGATCTTTGAAAACCCTCCACCATTCTCCCTTGGGAGCCGCATCGCGCGGCTCGGCAATCTTCCAACGCCAGTCGGCGGGAGTGATGTCCGCCACATCGGGCTTCCGAAAGTCCGGGCCGACCGCGCAGGAGCCCAGGCTAACAAAGACTGATATTAGGCAAGCGAGCTGTCGAAGTGAATGCACAAGCTTCAGTCTCCGCACCTCCATGTAAGTATCCCCTCACCTCAATCGAGCGTCTGTCGATACCGCTTCACTCCGATGACCAGGACGACCGCGGAGAACAGCACGATTTGCCAGAGATCCACCACCACATCTTCAAAGCCGTTTCCCTTGAGCAGAATGCCGCGAACAATCCTCAGAAAATGGGTCAACGGGAGCACCTCCCCGATCTTTTGCGCCCATAGGGGCATGCCCCGGAACGGAAACATGAACCCCGAGAGCAGCAGCGACGGCAAAAAGAAAAAGAAAGCCATCTGGACCGCCTGCAGCTGGTTTTTGGCCACGGTTGAAAAAGTGATCCCCATCGCCAGATTGGCGGCTATGAAAACGACCGCCACCACGAGCAACAGCCAAAGACTTCCGAGCATGGGCACGTCGAAAAGCAAGTAGGCCAGGGCGAGAATCAGGGCGACCTGCACGTAGCCCACCAGAATGTAGGGTATGATCTTGCCGAACAACACTTCAAAGGGACGGGTGGGCATGGAGAGGAGATTTTCCATGGTGCCTCGTTCACGCTCCCGGGTGATGGCAAGCCCTGTGATCATGACCATGGTCATGGTGAGCACCACTCCCATGAGCCCCGGTACGATGTTGTACTGAGTGATGGCTTCCGGGTTGTAGAGGGCATGGATGCGCAGGTCGATGGGACTTTCCGAAGCTGCCAGAAAAGCGAGCGGTCCCTTGAGGTCATTTTGCAGGCCACTGTTGATGGAGCTCGCGAGGGCACCAAGAGCATTGCCGGTCGCTGCCGGATCGGTTGCATCCGCTTCGACCAGGATGGAGGGCCGGTCCCCCCGCAGCAGATCGCGGCTAAAATTTTCGGGAATATTGACCACAAACTGCACCTGACCCCGCGCCAGGACATCCCGTGCTTCCCGCTCCGAATGCACCTCCAAAACAAAATCGAAATAGCCGCTGTTTTGAATCGCCTGCAGCACGGTGCGGGCGTGAGGGCCATGATCGGCCTGAAGCAGAGCGGTCGCCAGATGCTTGGGATCGGAATTTATGGCGTAACCGAAAAGAACCAGCTGCATGAGAGGAATGCCGATCATCATGGCAAAGGTTATCCGGTCGCGGCGCATCTGGATGAATTCCTTGACCACGATGGCCCAGAACCGCGCGAAGGAAAAATGGAATCGCTTTTTCATGACGAGCCGCCTCCGTTTGATCCCTCCATGAGGTGAATAAAGACATCCTCAAGGCCGGACTCGGTTGGCTGCCATTCGTAGGGCGCCGTTCTATAAGAAGCAATAGCTCGCTCCAGTGCCTCTCGATTGCCCCCGCTTACATGAAGGGTATTGCCGAAGGCCACAACCTGCTCCACGCCTGGAAGGCCCTGCAACTGATTCGAGAGCTTGAACAGGTCCGGTCCGCTCACCTGCCAGGTCGTCAGGTTGGATTTCTTGACCACCTCGGAGGCCGTGCCGTGGATGAGCAGATTGCCGTACAGAATGAAGGCGAGGCGATGGCATCGTTCGGCTTCGTCCATATAATGGGTGGCGATCAAAAAGGTCAGTCCCTCGCCGGCAAGGCGGTGGATCTCATCCCAAAATTCGCGGCGCGCCTTGGGGTCGACTCCGGCTGTGGGCTCATCGAGCAATAGAAGCCTTGGCTGGTGAATCATGCACGCGGCCAGTGCAAGGCGCTGCTTCCAGCCACCTGAAAGCTCGCCTGCAAGCTGGCTGCGGCGCCTGCTCAGGCCAAGCCGCTCGATGCTCTCGCTCACGGCCTGGCGGCGGTTTTTCATGGAATACATGCGCGCCACGAAATCGAGATTTTCCTCGATGCTTAAATCCTCGTAAAAGCTGAATCGCTGGGTCATGTAGCCGACCTGACGTTTGATTGCCTCGCTTTGCGAGATCACGTCGAGTCCCAGGCAGGTGCCGCTGCCCTCGTCGGGTCGCAGCAGACCGCAGAGCATTCGGATGAAGGTGGTCTTGCCGCTTCCGTTCGGCCCTAGAAAACCGCATATCTCGCCCTTTCTGACCCGGAGGCCGATGTGGTTCACGGCTGTCAGCTTGCCGAAGCGCTTGGTCATGCCGTGCACGTCAATGGCGAAATTTTCCGTCATGGCTCAAGATCCGAATCGAACATCCACGGGCTGCCCGGGGTGCAGCTTCGCCGCGGTTTGTGGGTCGAAGACCGCTTCCACCATAAAAACCAGCTTGCTGCGGCTCTCCAGGCTGTAGATCACAGGAGGCGTGAATTCCGCCCGCGGAGAAATGAAGCTCACCTTTCCGACCAGCTGCTCCTTCATACCGTCCACGGTGACCTGGACCGGATCTCCGGGTTGAATGGATGCCACCTTGGTCTCCGGCACGAATGCGCGCACTTTGATATTCTGCGGCGGGAGCAGGGAGACGACCGGCCGGCCCGCAGCCACCCATTCGCCTTCCCGGTAAAGGGTGTCGAAAATCAGACCGGCTGCGGGAGACCTTTGAGCTTTCTGGGAAAGATCCCATTCCGCTCTGTCCAAGGTCGCTTCCTGAGCCCGCTGGGCGGCTTCGGCAGCAAGAATCTGATCGCTTCGCGAGCCAAGGCGGGCCGTCTCCAGATCAGCCTCGAGCTGCGCCACGCGGTGGCGGTCCTGGTCCCGCGCAGTTCGTGCTCGATCCCGGTCCTGCTCGGAGGTTGCACCAGGGATGCGCGAGAGCTTTTCCTGCCGTGCCAGTTCTTTTTCTGAAAGCGCCAGAGCAACACGGGCTTGTTGGAGCTGCGCTTCCATCGAGTTAATCTCTGTGGGGCGCTTGCCTTTTTTGGCATCCTGGAGATTCGCCCGCGCCTGCGCCAGACGCCGCTGCGCTTCATCGCGCGCTGCCGTCTCCGGCGTGTCATCCAGGCTGAAGAGAAGCACACCAGCCCTGACCTGGGCCCCCCGCTGCACCTTAAGAGTCGTTAAAATACCTGCAAGAGGCGAGGAGACATAGACGAGCTCCCCTTCGACGTACCCTTGGACCTTGTCGGTGGAGGCCGGATCACCGCAGCTCGCGGTGGCAAGGACGAGTACCGGCAGTAGTGTCCGGCAGATGGCAGGAAGCGTTTTGCGCCAACAACGGGCCGTAGCGCTCATATCTTGGATCTCCCCTGTTCAGTGACGACGCCTTTTAAAAACACATCGATGATGGCCACGAACCCGGATTTGAGCGTAAGCCCCAGCTCGGCCATTTTGGGCGGGTTCATAATGGCCTGAACCGCTCCTAGGAGAATTTCGAGCATCATGTTGATTTCGATGTCCTCGCGGATGATTCCGGTTCTTTGCCCTTCGGAAAGCAGCCGTCCGAAATAACGCAGCACAATGCTTCGACGGCGTGCATCGGCCAGCTCGAACATGCCGGGCGCTTCCCGCTGGATGTCGCGAAGAAACGGCGGGTGTATCTCGTCCATGTGCTGCTGAAAACAGGCGAGCATCCGGTGTAGGGCGGCCGTGAAATCGGAGGAGCTTTTCGAGCTGATCTCTTCGAGCTGGCCTTCGATTTCCCGGAATTTGACCTGAAGTGCGGCCTCAACCAGCGCAGTCTTGCCTGGAAAATGAACGTAGAGCGTCTTCTTGCTCATACCAAGTGATTTGGCCAGATCGTCCATGCTCACGCCGCGCAGGCCGTGGGTGAAAAAATGACGCCTTGCCCCAGCAACGATCCTTTCTTTAGCGGCAGTTCCAGCCGGCATTACTTTGCCCGCTGGATCGGTTTGAGCTGCGGATCGAGTTTTGACCATCAGTAGGATTCCCTTATCCTTGAAATTTATCAACGGTAGAAACTACTAGAGTATATATAGTTTCCACCGTTCAAACAAGAAAAATCTTTCGGCTCCGAGCTGGTTACCTGGCCCACGGCGGGCAGCACCTGATTCCTTTAATGTGATCATTACGAGCACATCCCCACGACAGTGGGTGCCATCCATTATGAAGGATGGAGCCTGCCAAAGCCATTGGCAAAAGTCTGGACGATTGCTAATATGGACTCCAGAGTTCGGTAATCTGCGGGGAGTGATAAGGGATGCGGCCTCAAATCGATCACCTGGTTGTTGCAGCAAGAAATCTGAAGGAAGGCTCCGAATATCTTTTCGCCGTTCTCGGTGTTAAACCTCAAAAAGGAGGCGAGCACGCCGCTCAGGGAACCTACAACCGCGTGCTGCGCCTGAGTGAGAGCTGCTACCTGGAGGTGATCGCCATCAATCCACGGGCACCCGAACCTTCGCACCCGCGATGGTTTGAATTGGACAGCGAAGCCATGCAGGAGAAGCTCCGGCTGAAGCCTTTGCTCATCACCTGGGCCGTTCGGACCAATCGGATCGAGCAGCTTGCGGATCAAAGTATCGTGTCACTTGGGGCTGTTACGCTAATGAGCCGTGGGAACCTCCGATGGCGGCTCACCCTTAGCGCAGACGGCCGGCTTCCATGCGGAGGGATACTCCCGTTCCTCATCCAGTGGGATGAAACCGTTCATCCGGCCTCCCGCATGGCGGATGCAGGATGTTCGCTGGTGCGCCTGCGCGGCTTGCACCCTCAAACAGACGAAATCCTGACTGTACTTCTTTCTTTAGGCGCCGAACATCTTATCACGCTGGAGCCGGTTTCTTTTAACGAAGCTCCTCGCCTGGAGGCCCTTATTCAAACTCCGAACGGGTTAAAAACGTTGTCCTGAACGGAGAGGCAAAAATCGTTTCTCAAAGCAAATGGATCTATTGTACTCTCTCTTTGTTGGGTTGGAGCCTGTCCGTAAGCATCTTTGAACTTCATTTCATCAAGGGGAGTACTTCGTGAAGACATTATGGATTAGCATCTCGATCATCCTGCCCGCTATGTTGCTATGCTCTTCGGCGGTTTTCGGTCAGAACCTTCGGCCGATTCAACTACCCTCTCCACAAATGGAAGGCGGAAGGCCCCTCATGGAAGTGTTGAAAGATAGGGCATCATCCCGTTCCTTCAGTTCAGAGAAGCTGCCCCTGCAGACTTTGTCTAATTTGCTCTGGGCCGCATTCGGTATAAACCGGCCTGATTCGGGCAAACGTACCGCTCCTTCCGCCTTAAACTGGCAAGAGATCGACATCTATGTCGCGCTGCCGGAAGCACTCTACATCTACGCTGCAAGAGAGCATGAACTGACTCAAATCGTTAAAGAAGACATTCGTGCCCTGACCGGCGGGCAACCGTTCGTAAAAGATGCTCCGGTCAATCTCGTCTACGTGGCCGATCTGTCCAAAACAGACAGTGCCGGCAAACAGGGTGCCGATCTCTATACCGCTGCAGATACCGGCTTCATCAGCCAGAATGTCTATCTTTTCTGCGCTTCCGAAGGGCTGGCTACAGTGGTAAGGGGTTCCATCGATCGTGAAAAACTGGCAAAGGCGATGAAGCTGCGGCAGGACCAGCAGATCATTCTCGCTCAGACCGTTGGATTCCCGCAGAAATGAGGAACGGGTGACCGACTGCGATGGTCTGAGTGGAAGCAGCCGCCTGATTGCATGGGTGCCGGATGCCCGACGAAGGATACGCTGCTTTGCGCTTAGGCACCAGTCTGACGCCCAGCACCTGTGATCAGTCATCTAGAATCGGGTATCTACCATCGGGTATGTGGGGCATCGAGCGTCGGGTTTTAAGCCGGTAGAGAGCTTACCTTCACATTCCAGCGGAGGAATTCGGACCAATAGATGAGAATAACAAACATCCTTGTCACCGGACCGCCGGGGTGCGGCAAAACGACTCTTATCGAGAAAGTAGTCCGGCAACTTTGCTCTCAGCCGATTGGATTCATTACTCGAGAGATTCGAGAAGAAGGTAACCGAGTCGGTTTTTCAATCGACACATTCAATGGTCAAAAGGAAGTGCTTGCTCATATCCAAAGCAAAAGCACCTACCGGGTTGGAAGGTATGGTGTGCGGATAGATACAATCGACAAAATCGCAGTTCCGTCGATTAAAGCAGCCGGTGCCGGTGTTTTGATCGTAATCGATGAAATCGGCAAGATGGAGTGTCTTTCCCGGGCTTTCAGGAACGCAGTCGTGGAGACGCTGGGTTCCGAGAATCCGATGCTCGCAACCATTACCATGCGAGGAGACTCGTTTATTGCGAGCCTGAAGGCTCGCAAAGACGTTTTGCTGTTTAAGGTGAGCCAGTCAAACCGGAACACCCTGGTAGAGACCGTGCTCACCGCCCTGCGTAAGATTTTAGCTAAGATCCGCGACTGACCAAAAAACTCACAAGATAGCCGTTCCCGATTGCTCCAGGTGGGGAAGGAGAAATCCATGATGGACAAGTTTGTTTATGAACAAGCGATCGAGGCCATTTTCAATACTGGGGTCGAAAAAACGACCGAGCGTTGGGACTGTCCGGAATGCGGCAAGAGTTATATCAGAATTAGCTGTGCCAGACCGCATCTTCGCCAGGATCTGTTGTTGCGAAATGAACACCGGGGCGAAGGCTGGAAAATAATGGCTGCCGTTTACCCGGAGTTCAATATCGAGAATTCCTGCGAGTGCAGGAACAATCAGCCACATCTGCGTATAGTAAAAAAAGATGACGAAAAATCCTGAAGCGTTGCAGGCGATTCCACAATCCTGTATCAACCTATCCTGATTCTTTAATGGGCGTCCCACGTCCTCATATCCGAAAAGCAGCCGGGGAGCAGTGCAGTGTTACCCACCTGAATTCCCGGGGCCATGGCAGGCGCATTAAGAATTGTCCTGGGCTCTTCATGTGAGAGTGCACCAAGTGTGTTACCTGGAATTGCCAAAGCTCCAGCCAGGCGGCTTGAAATCTGCAGGTTCATCATTATTCTTCATATCAGGTCGATTGCCTTCTTCCGCAGAACCGAACTTGGGGTTCCACTCTGACGATCCGCTCTTTGAACCGAGGATGCCATTCAGTTAAGAGGTTGCAGGGTGCGCAATATTTCATCGAAGCAATTCCTAAAAGAGCTCTATCGAGAGATACGAGACGACAATGTTTTCAATGGAGCTGCGGCGTTGGCATTCTATTTAATGTTGGCGATCTTTCCTGCAGCCATTTTCCTGCTCACTCTTCTCCCTTACCTTCCGGTCCCGGACCTCTCCAAAGTCGTGCTGGACCTCTTGCGACAGGTTATGCCTGGAGAAACTGCGGGCCTTTTTATCGGCGTTCTTCAGGATGTGATGAAAGAGCGTCGAGGAGACCTTCTGTCATTCGGACTGCTGTTCTCGCTGTGGTCGGCTTCCAATGGCCTTCATGCGATCATGCAGCAGCTCAACATCACCTATGACGTTAAGGAAAGTCGACCGTTCTGGAAAACCAGATGCATCGCCATTTTGCTTATGCTGCTTTTCATCGTGCTCAGTGGGAGCGCCTTGGCATTGATTGTGGCTGGGGGAAACATGCAGGATCTGGTTGCATCCGCTCTGGGGCACGACCACACTCTGCTCGCTTTCTTTGCAATCTTCCGCTGGGTTGTGATCCTGCTTCTGCTCCTGCTCGGGTTTGCAGTAGTCTACTACTTCGGACCGGACGTTGAACAGCAGTTCCGATTCATCACCCCAGGGAGCGTCACCGGCACCATACTGCTCCTCTTGACGTCCCTGGCGTTCAGTTTGTACGTGGCCGGATTCAATAACTACAATGCGACTTACGGCAGTCTGGGCGCAGTGATCATTCTGCTGTTATGGCTGTACGTCACCGGGCTGGTGATCCTGATAGGCTCGGAGATCAACGCACTGATTGAACACTACGCGACCCACAGCAAGAAAAAAGGTGAAAAGCGACAACCCTCTGACTGAGTCAAAAGACAAAGCCGCGAATTAGAATCCTTCAGATCACCATGAAGATTCGGAAGTAGCTGCGTCATGCACATCGCATGATTACAAAGACACAGCAGGATGACTAACAAGAACCTTTGAGTTGAATGGAATCACTGAAATTCGGTTTTCGCAGACAATATCGCGGAGCGGTGAAAACAGCGTTACGAACCCCCAAAGGTCCTTCAAAAAGTTTGGGCGCTTCATAAGCCTCCTTACTGCAGGTGTTTCGTCCCGAACCCATGATAGCTCTCAAAGCAATGGTCAGCTCTCGGCCTTCGCGGCGTAGCACTCCTGTACATGCAGCCCAACTTCATAGGCGAAGCGCGCTATCTCGCCGTACTGGTTGGCTTTGATCTCTTCGAGATCCTGCGAGCGATGATGAGGACGGCACATGTGGCCCCTTTCATGAGCGATCAGCTCGATGAAGGTTCCCACATCGCAACTTTCATCTTTCCACAGATGAAGTGCCTCCTTGTCGGAGCAAAATCCCCAGCAGCGCTTTTTCTTGATCCGTTCCAGCGCCTCTTCTGGTGAGTAGGAGTATCGGATCCCTTTAGAATTGTACCCCTCCATACTGCCTGCTTGTTCGAGCGGACAGCCCAAATAAGCTTCGAGACACTCTTGGGCGCTGTCGTAAACAATTATCGGGACCCGTTCATTGCCGTTAGTCACACCGAAACAATTCATTTCTCTCCCACTGCCAGAGCTGACCGACACAATCACCTCCCGAGTGTAACAGGCTGGTCCGGGAGTCCAATCAGTGCGGTTTCGGTGCACTGGTCCCATTTGCATGCTTCACAACAAGTCAGTCGAAGCATAAAGCCGATTACTTAGTGGCGAACATTCTTGTTTGATGGCGGTCGGTCTGTACTTATCATCTTTTAGTCAAAAAGCATTAAGCAGTCCTGCGTCCAATCGGATAGCACGACTTCCCCGTCTCAATGCTCTTCCGTTGTTCCGTAACTCCAAAGAATGGCAAAATCAACACCAAAATTGACCCGAACGAACGGATCTCTGGCACGGTGATTGCTTGCTAGCAGGCCTTTGAGCCTTTGACCTTTTGGGTTTCGTAACGCGTTCCTTTACCGAAAGAAATTACAGGGAGATCCTGATGAAAAAAATATATCTCGAACCGCATTTTGGTTTGCTCAGAGTCCTTGCAGCCGGCCTGCTGGCTTTGATGATCGCCCTTCCAGAACCGACAGAGGCCGCCCCACCGAATCACCAGATTCTCATCATCCACTCCTATCATTCCGGCCTGAGCTGGACCGATTCCGTCATGAACGGCATCCAGGATGCGTTTGCTCGCAGTGGAATCGATGACATTCAAATCGGCGCCGAGTACCTCGATGCCAGACGATACACAGCTCCGGAGCAAGCACGCCGAATTCAGGAAGGCATCATTTCGAAGCTCGAGGGTACAAACCCAGGCCTTGTGATCGTTTCGGATAATGCCGCCTTTGATTTCATGCTAGCCGAGCGCAACCGACTTTTTCCCGACGCCCCGATCGTTTTCTGCGGCGTCAATGGTTTCACGCCTGCCATGGTGGAGAATCATCATCGTATCACCGGTGTGGCTGAAGACATCTCCGTCATCGAGACAATCGAGCTCGTCAAACGGCTTCACCCCGGGGCCGAAGAAATCACTGTCATCGGGCGCACCTCCGTGGCCGCCGACAAAGCCAATCGGGACAGCTTCGCGGCCGCTTTGCGCGGACAGCCTGCTCAACTCAAGGTCACCTACTGGGACGATTTGCCGCTTTTTGAATTGAGAGCCAGGCTGGAGAATCTGAAGAAGAATTCCGTCGTCTTTCTCAACGGGTTGATCACGGACGAAACCGGTCGGCAGCTGATGTATGGAGAAGCCACGAAATGGGCTTCCCGCCTCAGCCCTGTTCCAGTTTACTCGCTTTGGGATGTCTATCTCGGATATGGAATTGTGGGCGGAAAGCTGATCAGTGCTTATCGGCAAGGCCAACTCGCCGGAGAAATGGCCCTGCGCATCCTTAACGGCGAGAGCGCCGATCGTCTGCCCGTAGTCAGTGCGCGTGAAGCAAATCAGTATATGTTCGATTTCCGACAGCTCAAAAAGTGGGATATTCCCTTGGGAAAACTCCCCGAGAATGCCCTCTTGGTCAATCGGCCCGAATCATTTTACCATAAATATAAATATCTGGTATGGACGATTCTAACTATCGGACTTGTGCTGAGCGCTTCCGTGGTCCTGCTCAGTCTGGCCGTCGTCCGCCGTAGAAAGGCAGAGGGGGCCCTGAGGGAAAAAACCAGCGAGCTCGATCGTTACTTCACGAATAGCCTGGATCTTCTTTGCATTGCCGACCGAACGGGTCGTTTTATTCGTCTTAATCCCGAATGGGAGAAAGTCCTGGGGTTTCCAATTTCGGAATTAGAGGGGAAACGGTTCGTGGATTTCGTGCATCCCGACGATCTGGAAGCCACGATCAAAGCGAGCGAACAAATCGCGATCACAAAAGAGGTGCCAAGATTTGTCAATCGATATCGACATAAGGATGGGACCTACCGCTGGCTCGAATGGAACTCCTATCCAACCGGAAATTTGATCGACTCCGTGGCACGCGACATCACCGAGCGCAAGCAAGCGGAGGAAGAGCTCCAGAAGCTCAGCAGGATGCAGTCCGCGATTCTCGACAACAGCCCGGTGGGAATTGCCTTTGTGCGCCACCGAACTATTGAGTGGGTGAACCGGAGAGTACCCGAGATTTTTAGTATATCCATCGAACAGTGCCAGGGAGCTTCTTCACGCATCCTCTATAAGGACGATGAGACCTATGAGCGGCTGGGCTCCGAGATCTATCCTCTTCTCGCTCAAGGCGAGAAAGCCAGTTTTGAAATGGAGATACGCAGGGGCGATGGATCATTGTTCTGGTGCCATCTTGAAGGAAAGGCTCTAGATGCCTCCAACCTCGCAGAGGGCGTCATCTGGATCGTGGAAGACATCACCGAACGGAAGCGGGAAAGGGAGTCCCTGCTGAGAACTCAGTTTGCCATGGACCGGGTGCGTGACAGCATTCTTTGGGTTGATGATGAGGGCCGCATTGTTTATACCAACGACTCAGCCTGCACCTCTATGGGATATGCTCGTGATGAACTGCTGGCTATGACGGTCTTTGACATCGATCCGGATTTTCACCGTGACCAATGGGAGCAGCACAAGAAAGAGTTGCAGCAGCTTGGAACCATGTTGTTCGAGGGGCGCCATATTGCCAAAGACGGGCGCATCTTTCCGGTGGAAGTTAGCAGCAGCTACTTTGAGTTTGACGGTCGGTGGCTGGCCTGCGCTTCCGATCGTGATATCACCGAGCGCAAGCGGGCTCACGAAGCGTTGCAGGAAAGTGAGCAGAGGTTTCGCGCGATAGTGGAAAACGCTCCGGCAATCATCTCCATCACGGACGAAAACGGCATAATCCAACTCTCTGAAGGGCAGGTATTGGCTAGGCTCGGACGAGTACCCGGTCAAACGGTCGGGAAATCGGCGTTCGAGCTGTACAAGGCCGCTCCCGGCGTCACTGAGGGGCTTAGGCTTGCGCTGCAGGGCCAGACCAATCGATCAAGCGATGTCTTTGGCGACGTGGTACTAGAAACGGTTTACGCACCCTATTTTGCGCCTGACGGTCGAAAAATCGGCGTCATCAGTATTGCCCTTGACATTACCGAACGGGTACGCGCTGAAACCGCCGCCAGGGAGAGCCAGGAAAAGCTGGCGGTCGCTCTGGAGGGGGCAGATCTTGGCAGCTGGAACTGGAATGTGCAAAGCGGTGAGATCAACTTTGATGAGCGGTGGGCCGGGATGCTCGGCTACCATGTGGATGAGATCAAGCCGCATGTAAAAAGCTGGGAAGCATTGGTCCATCCCGAAGATTTGCCCAAGGCGATGGAGGCATTGAACGATCATCTGGAAGGCAGGACTCCGTTTTACGAAACGGAGCACAGACTCCGGCACAAATCCGGCACCTGGGTCTGGGTGCTGGACAGAGGCAGGGTCATTGACCGCGACCATGACGGCCGGCCTATCCGAGCAGCCGGTACGCACCTGAACATCAGCGAGCGCAAGCGCGCCGAAGAAGCCCTCGAAAAACGTCTCGTGGCCCTGACCCGGCCGCTGGACTCCGCCGAAGATATTGCTCCGGAAGACTTGTTTGACCTGGCCGATCTGCAGCGCCTGCAAGATTTGTTTGCCGATGCCTTTGGCGTCGCCGCCCTGATGACAACTCCGGATGGCAAACCCATCTTGCAGCCCAGCAACTTCTCCGATTTATGCCTCAACATCCGCAAGACTCCGAAGGGGCTGGAAAACTGCAATTACTCCGATGCTATGATCGGTCGACACAATCCCTCCGGGCCCAACATTCAACCGTGCCTGAGCGCCGGCTTGTGCAACGCGGGCGCCAGTATCACAGTGGGCGGTCGTCACATTGCCAACTGGCTGATCGGTCAAGTCCGCAATGAAGCTCAAAAAGAAGAAGAGATTATCAAATATGCCCGGGAAATCGGTGTCGACGAAGAAACGTTTCGAACCGTTTATCGTAAGGTGCCCGTTATGTCGCAAGAGCAGTTCGATAAAACGGCCCGAATTCTTTTCGAGCTGGCCAATCAGATTTCCAGGACAGCCTATCAGAACGTTCAGCAGGCTCGCTTCATCACTGAACGTAAGCAGGCAGAAGAAGCTCTTCGCAAGTACGAGCGCATCGTCTCCACTTCCCTCGATCTGATGGCTCTTATCAACCGCAATTATATTTATGAGGCCGTGAACGACAGCATGCTGAAGGCATTCAACAAGCAGCGCAGGGAGGTGGTCGGGCACATGGTGCCTGAATGCATCGGAGAGAGGGTTTTCCGAGAAAAAATCCAGCCGCGTATCGATCTGGCTCTCTCCGGTCAAACCGTCCACTTTGAAGAGACACTCGAGTTTGCGGGAATCGGTCGAACACCCCTGGATATCAGATACTTTCCCCTCTATAACGAAGTGGGGGAGGTAGGGGGAGTCGTCCTGAATGCGCGGGATATTAGCGACAGGAGGAGACTTGAAGAACAATTGCTGCATTCACAAAAAATCGAGTCCATCGGCACCCTGGCCGGCGGCGTGGCTCACGAGATCAATAACCCCATCAACGGTATCATGAACTATGCACAGCTGATACTTGACGGGACCGAAGGGGAGAACCCTGCCAGGATATACGCCGAGGAGATCGTTCACGAGACCCAGCGCGTCGCCAAGATTGTGCGCAATCTGCTGACTTTTGCCAGAGACGAAAAACAATCCCACAGCCCCGCTCTGCTTTCGGATATCGTTTCCTCGGTGCTTTCCTTAATCCAGACTTTGATCCGCCGCGACCAGATCGACCTCCAGTTGGAGATTCCCGACGATCTGCCCAAGATCAAATGCCGCAGCCAACAGATTCAGCAGGTCCTGATGAACCTCATGACCAACGCCCGGGATGCCCTCAACGAGCGATATGCCGGCTACAGCGAGAAAAAGAAGCTGGCACTCCGTGCAAAATTTATTGACAAACAGGGCCGCCGCTTCATCCGAACCACCGTAGAGGACACTGGAAAAGGCATACCTTCGGAGATCCTGGACCGTATTTTCGATCCCTTTTTTACCACCAAGCCCAAGGAAATCGGAACCGGTTTGGGGCTTTCGATCAGCTACGGCATCGTCAAAGATCATGGCGGGGAACTGAGCGTGGAGAGCGAGCCAGGCGGGTATACCCGGTTCCACATGGACCTTCCCGTGGACAACGGCTGGACTCTCTCAGCAAAAACAACCTAATAGGGGGAAGTTTTCTCAGTCTTTGTGTCAGTCGGAATTTTGCGCAGGTGATGTCTCATATCGAATTGACTTTGGGCGATAATGGTTAGGTTGGATGTCAGAGAGCGCCTAATTTGCCACAAAAAAAGGAGCTAACCAAAATGGCTGGCTCCTTGATTTTCATGGTGCCGGAGGAGAGACTCGAACTCTCACGGGCGCAAGGCCCACTGGATTTTGAGTCCAGCGCGTCTACCGGTTTCACCACTCCGGCCGAAGGTTAGATAAATAAACAGAACGACTCCGGAGTGTCAAGCAAAAACAAAGGCGGCTGCCTTGTTCGGGTCGCCGGCTTGCCCGATTCCGATCTCAATCCGGCTGAACTCGGAAACATTCTGGCTGTGCGTCTGAAACTAGAACAGAATAAGAGAGGAAGGCATAATTTCGAGGCTGACGGTGTCCGTTTTGCGAACATCGGTTTTCAGCGGTGAACGTCAATCTTCCGAGAATTATTTTCTTCCGCTTGAAAATGTAAAATCTGTTATTATCGTTGCCCCATGCCGGATCGGAATTCCCTGCACCGGAATGGAAGCAGTACACCCCATAGCTAGAATCAGCAGGAATCGCTTGTGAATTATGGAAAACGGGAAAACTCTATGCCTTCAAGATGCGTAAACATTGTAGTTTCGTTGATGATCATCTTTTGTACTCAGCAGGCAAAAGCCCACCGACCGATGCCGACACCATACTACTTTATTGCCATACACTGCGAACCGCTGCACGATGTGGCAGACGCTAAAGAGTCGATTGAAGAGAACTATGCCATTCTTCGCCAGATGGTGAAGGATGCGAGTGAACTTAACATTAAGCTCACCCTGATGTTTTCTCCCAGCTGGGCAAGATATATCGGCGAAGATCAGACGAGAACCGATGAGATCCAGGCGTGGAGAACGCTGGGGCATGAGATAGGAGCTCATCATCACAGCATCTATCATGGCAACTGGGACGGATATACCAACTACCCGCCCTGGCTTGCCGAACTGCAGCGCTACGAGGAAGGCCGGGTAGTACCGGAAACATACCTCGGCACGCTCGATCTCTTCATGGACAGCCTGGCGTCGCTGGGGCCTATCCGGTCGGGCTGTGTGAACGAGGAGGAAGACAAGGTGGAAATGCCTGAGGGCATCATCTACTCGACCTGTTCGGGTTACGCCAACTTCGGGTCGCCGGGAAGATTAATGAGCGACTTTGATGAACCTCTCAAGGGTCGCAACGAATATGTGACGGTGGGATGGTGGAACGGAGCTTTGCGAAAATGGCTGGCCCATTATCTGATGCCTTCAGTTAACGAGCTGCACAGGGTGCGTGAGGTTTTCGCGGATATGGGGCCGGATGAAGCCTACGGAGTGGTTTTGCACGCATCGCCGAAAAACATGGCGGCCTATTACGGCTATCTCGAGTTTGTGCATGCAGAAGATCCGCTCGGCTTTAAAAGCAGAACCGTTACCGAGATCATCGAGGAGCAACTTCTGCCCGAACGTTTCATTGAAGTTCCGCAGTTTAGTGAATGACCGGGTGGGATTACAGTTTTGGAGGCTTGATCTCACTATTGAGGGCTACCGGCAGATTTTGGAATCAGCGGTTTGAGGAAATCGTAGGCGCGCTTTGCCGCCCATACGCCGTTATGGCTGTGGCGGCTCAGCTCCACATGAAGACCGCCGCGGTAGCCGACCTCGGCCAACGCTTCCATGATCGGCGGAAAGTCCATTTCGCCTTCACCGAACATCAAATGCTCATGAATTCCCCGGCGCATATCTTCGATGTGGACGTTGACGATCCGGTGCCCCCAACGTAAGATGTGCTCAGCTATGGGCGTTTCGCCCGTGCAGTGCAAATGGCCTAGATCCAGGGTAAGATGAAAATAAGGAGAGTCCAGGCGGTCGAGCAATCTTTCAAAGCGTTCCAGGTTGTCGATGAACATGCCCGGCTCCGGTTCGAACCCGATTGTCACCGCGCGCCTATCGGCATAGCTCAGTACCCGTCCGAGTCCTTCCGCAAGCCTGGCAAGCGCTTTCTCGGCAGTAATGGCCTCATGCAGGATTCCGGACCAAATCGAGACACAGTCGCTGCCGAGCTGATCGGCAATGTCGATGCATCGACAATAGAAATCAACCCGCTGGTCTCTCTCATCAGGATCGGGATCCATTAAAGTCGGGGCATGCTTGACGCGTGGGTTGAGCAGGAACCTGGCTCCCGTTTCGACAACTGAGCGCATTCCGTGGCTCCGCAGCCTCGTCTCGAAGCGTGCAAGCTGCTCTTCGAGCCGATCTTCGTAAGGATTTAATGCATAGTGATCGATCGTAACAGCGATGCTCGCGTAACCGATCTCAGCCAGGATTTCGATTGCGTCCAGTAAGTTGTGATGTGCCAGGCCATTGGTGTTGTAACCGAGCAGCATAGTCTCTTCAACGCCTTGAATCGGGTTCATTTGCCCGCGGCCTGGCTTACCGCCTTGATCAGTCCCGCCGCTTGTGCATTCTCGACGGCATGGCGCACCAAAATATCCGTAGAATTGACCTGCTTGCCGTAATACGCTTCGTTCAAACTGTCGCGCGTGGCGACCACGGCTCCATCGACCGAAACGCCGCCGTAGAGTCCTTTGGATCGGGAAAAGCTGATGATGTCAGCGCTAAGATTAGCGGTGGCAGCCGCAGCTCCGGCTCCAACAGGTCCCATCGCCACTCCGACGTCACCCCCAAGTTTGAGACTGTCCGACAGAAAGGCTGTAACACCTCGATCGGTCATCGCCAGCAGCACGACTTCGGAAGCGGTTCCGCCCGCCTGTAAACCAAAGCTCGCCTCGCCTATGGTGTAGAAGGCCGGGCCGTGCCAGTTCCGGGTTTTGGCATCGCGCGCCAACAGCACACCGCTGCCGCCGGATGCTCCCACGATGAAAGCGCCTTTCAGCACCTGGGGCGCGATGAAGACCCCTTTAGCCTTCTTAAGCAGGTTGCGAAAGGCATCCATTTCTTTGGCGTCCTGGAAGTTCTCCAAGCTCATTCTGGCCTTTTCCACGAGCTGTTTGGCGTCGCTGGCATCATCGGCCGAAACGGATGCCACCGTGGAGAGAGCGAGCACACTTGCAAACAGAATAACAAAAAGAGGGGCAATCTTTCCGCGCGATTCTTTCATCTTCTTCTTTTCCTCAAGCTGGTTTGTTAAGAGCTGCCGCTTTACGACGTTCCCGCCGATCTTGTGCCGAGCTAGTTTGCGTTCTTTTTGCCGTCATGGCAATCTATTTCTGATTGCGGTTGCATGGAATGTTCCGTTCTCTCTGGCGCCAATGCAATACTTCACCTCCATGTTTCACTTGAATATACCGGCCACTAAGGGTAAAAGCGAAAGGTGTTGTTGCAGCAATCAGCACTTCTAAACTGAGTAAATTCTGCGGAGCCGAGGGGGAGCAAATCAACAATGATCACCAGGCAAACATCAATTAGTCTATTATTTTCCGCATTATGTCTGTTGGGCATTTTTCTGGCGGCAGGGAACGAAGCGGCCGCGGGAGAACCTGCGATCGACGGCTGGCAGAAGGGGGCACCCTACCACAAACTTTACGACCCCCAAGTATACACCTCTTTCAAGGGAACCGTTGAAGACATCATCGATGTTGTTCCTCTAAAGGGTATGGCTCCCGGCACCGGACTCCTGGTGCGCACCAGCAAGGGGCAACAGATCCAGGTCCATCTTGGCCCCAAATCATTTGTCGATGTGACACCCATAGGATTGAAAAAAGGTGACAAGGTCAAGGTGATGGGCGTCTATGCGAGCGCTGATAAAAAGAGATTTTTCATCGCTTCGAAAGTAAAAAAAGGCGAATTTGTCCAGGTCAAGCTGCGCAGGACTAGTGATGGTGTTCCATTTTGGGTGATGACGATGGATGAGCTGGCCGAATTCACAGCGGAATTCGGGCCTCCCACTCCGGAAGAGCAGGCGAGAGGCGGGCCGAGATATTTTACCACCGAGCCTTCGACTCAACCGACGCGCAAACGAGGCCCGGAGTTTCTAAATGACAAGATACGTTGATTGATGTTCGGTATTTTTATCTTCGTTTTCGCTTCCGTTGCCGGCTTCGCATCTACAATAATCGGGGTACGATCTCAGCGGATTTGCCCAATATGCTCAAATCATAAGCTCCGGAATAAGGAGTGGCTTCAAGATTTATTTCGACCACAAAAGCTCCCGCTTTCTTGGCATGAATCCCCATTGAAGCTGCCGGCTGCACCGTGGCGGAAGTGCCGATGATCAGCATCATCTGAGAGTTTTCTATCGCCGCGAGAGCTCTTTCCAGGGTTGCGGCATCGAGCGCCTCACCGAACCACACTACATGAGGTCTAAGCATAGCCCCGCAGGAAGTACAAAACGGAGGGGCCAAGAGAGGCACGGTGCAATTTTCAACTACCTTGCGGCAACTCGTGCAGCGCACCCGCCAAATGTTGCCGTGCAGTTCCAATACATTGCTGCTGCCGGCTGCCTGATGCAAGCCGTCAATGTTCTGAGTCACCAGCAAGAGTTGAGGCTTGCGATTTTCCAGATCGGCAAGAGCCAAATGGGCTGCATTGGGGTGCAGCGGGGCCAGCAGTTGTCGCCGCCAGTCGTAGAATTCCCAGACCAGCTGCGGATCTCTCATGAAAGCTTCCGGTGTCGCCAAGTCAGTGGCTCGGTACTGTCTCCACAAGCCGTCCTTGCCCCTGAACGTCGGGACTCCCGACTCGGCAGAAATTCCGGCTCCAGTCAAAACAACCACCCGCTCACATGCGGCTAAGTGCCGTTTCACGATGTCTATTTTCTCTTCCGTGGTTTTCTCTCTCATTTGCACCTCACAATGCTATGGATCGATGTCTATGCTCTATTGCTATGAGAGTAGCCGAGGGTATGCTTTAATTGTGTCGGAGTGAGGGCTCTCGATCTATCCTCTAGTTGGAAAGATAACCCAGCTGCGCGGCTTTTTGCTTCAGGCAGTTGAGATACTGAATATCTGCCGACGAAGCTTTTCGGCCTTTGACTTCTATATGCTTTATCAAATCGAGGATTTTTGCCAGCCTGGGATGCGGGACCGATTGTTTCGACCGCCCTGTCGCAGTGGGAGCAGAGCGATCTTCCCGGTAACCGAACAGTCCGCGGCGGTATGCCAGAAACTCCTCTCCGGATTGAAACGTTTGGCCACTCAACAAATCGCGGTAAGCTCTTGCTCGACCTTCACCCGACGCACGAGCCGAGGTATAGGCCTCCAGCCGTCTCTGTTCATCCAAGGTCCGAAATAAAAAGCCACTGATCTCTCTGTCTCCCAAGAAGCCTGTCGGATTGAGCAGTTCGTCGTCAAAACAATACACTCGTCTGTTACTCCATGTGAATATGGGCACCCCCGGATGCGGTATCCCGTCTATTCCCACCTGGACGACCAACCGCGGAAAAAGCTGCGCGGACTGCCATTCCCGATAGGCGCCTTTTATCGCCCGATCCACAATTTCCTGAACATCCTGGGAGAGGGCGTTAGCGACCACCAATTGGAGTAGATAGAGGGTTTGTCTGGCGCCATCCGGTTTGAGCACCATGACCCCTTTTTTTTTCAGAGTATAGAGAGCGAGCCCCATGATTCACCTCCGTCAAAATATGGTACGATAGTTTTTGGCAGTATGGGTGAATATTAGGTGAAAGTTTGAAAGGTGTCAATCATTTTTTGACATGGCTTGGCAACAGTCAGAGCCTTGCCCCGATCATTTTCGCTGGCCCAACCGTCTTCTTTCGGGCTCAGGGCTTTTCAGACTTGTGGAAGCCCACAGAGCTTTACTCCGGTCATTATCGGGGTAAGACTACTGACCGAGAGCCGTATAGGGGAGATCCGCCGGCACGGTTCGGAGGGAGAAGCGGAGCAAGCCAATGCGCGGTCCCTACCCCTATCGTCCGGGAAGCATTATCGAGCGGGCTCCCAGCTTTCAAATCTCTCCTGGGGAATCGAGAGGCTAATGCTCCAGAAATTTCTCCAAAGCTTTGTAGTCGATGGCGTTCGCATATGCCAGCAGGTCATCCGGATTGTCCATGGCCTGGCCTTTGATGGAAACGAGCATACGGGAGCCGACCACGATACTGATCTCACCCTCTCGGTCTTCCCTGGTGAATTTCTGGATGGCCTTTTGGCCTTGAATCTTCACAAGCTTGGCGTCGGGTTGTGATGCAAAAAAGGCAGGATTGGTGAAAAACAGCATCACTGATTGAAGAAGCGGCGAATCGGTGACGATTTCGATGTTGACGGATTTGTCCTGATTCTCCACATAGTAGCGCCTGGATGCGCTGATGCCACCCCCCATAAAGGCTGCAGGGGCAAACTCTCCTTTGGATTCTTCGGCTTGCCAGCCTGCAAGCGGCTCCGGAAAGACATTCTTTAGTCCGGCCGCCTGCTTCTGCTGAATCTGCCCCACTGCAAAATTGAGGGTGGTTACCGCTTCCGAATAACTGCCCTTCTCATAGAGCTGCAGGCCTTCTTCTATCTGATCTATGATCTCGTCCGCCCGGGCTGCAGAGTGGAAAGAAGCAACCAAAGTCAAAACCAGAGCCAATTTCACCAGTACATGCATTAATTCCCCTCCTCGAAAGATACTTTCGTTTTTCTTATTATCCATAAAAATCAACTACTTTAATCGCGCTATATATACCAAGACGGGCAAGCCTGCAAGCTCAATCCCTCTGTTTGTTCCCCTCGCCGGCGAAATCCATGCTTTCGTCTTTTCATTGGTCGGTCTGCGCATTCTCGGGGCGGATGGTCACGAACCTTTGTGCAAGCAGCTGAGCGATTTGCGGTGCATTGCCCCCGGCTCTATTGTTTATGATGACATTCATTTCCAGGTTGGCCCGGATCGCTGCAACCATCAAGTTGGTGGTATCGATGATCATCGCCGGCTGCAGCATGCCATCGATCAATTTATTGAAAGGATGGGTTTTGGCGTATGCTTCTTCATAGCGAACGCCAATGGGCGTCATCAAGCGAACGACTACCTGTTTGCCTGCGCTGATAAATCTGCAGCCGGCTCCGGTGAATTGTTTGGCGAGAGAAGGCAGCCATGTCCAGTGGGACAGCACCTGGCCGATGCCATGTTTTTCCAACACATTGAATACCGGTGCGCTGAGATATGTTTCCGTACGCAGTTCGATATGATAACGCTGATCTTTGGGGACTGCCGTGAAGAAGCGGTCGAGCGCCTTTGCAACATCTTCAACCGGCGCGCGATCTTTACTACGCTGGTATTCTTGTTCAAAAACAAAACCTCTGAGGTTTGCACCGAGAAGCTCTTCAGCGGGTTGATAGAACTGCCTTATGAACTCCTTAGCGTTCAAATACATAGGGTTCTCCAGGTAACCACCGCCCCGCCTCAACTTCTGGGCACAAAACATTTGCGGGACTTTAAGAAACAAGAAATCATTTTCCTGCATATGTGCCTGATAGTTTTTCAGCACCTTGAAGCTGTGAGTCGCATCCTCTTTTTCATCCAGCAGAGGACTGTAAAAAGTGAAATCAATTTCGAGCACTCTGAAATGCTGGAAATATTCGGCAACGCTTTCCACCGGAAGTACCTGTTCTTGAAAGCTTTTTCCGCCCACCCTGTTGGTTCTCCTGCTGATTCGATCTTTATATTGATCTTCGGGGTAGATCTGGCCGATCCATCCGGCATAGCGGTCGCTGGCTGTTCCCAAATGTATGGCCGGGTGCAGGCCGCGAAAAATAAAATGCTCAGGATCGAAATCGTTGCGCCCGGGCATCATATGCTCCTTTCTCCTTCAATTATAAATCAAACCTGGTTGGACCGGTGCGATGGTAATGGCAATAAAGATTCCGCACCGTTCTTCGGTTCGGGAATATAAAAAACTGGAGTGTCTAACAGGTATAACCGAGTGAAGCGATCCTAAATGGCTAGATCAGACGAAGGTCGCTTCACTCGCAGGGATTTATGCAGGGACGTATTTTTGAGCCAATTAAGCAGGATTTAACAGTCGCTAATCCTATTTGATTGCCTCATAAATGCGCATCGGCGGAATATTCAACAATTCGAATTTGCACCTTACCGCGGGAAACAGCCTGTCCAGGTGAACCTTGAGATGCTGATCCGTCTGGAAGCAGGTTTGATAGACCAGGAATTTCCCTCCGGGCTTCAGGGCGTTATAGGTGTTGGAGAGGATGTTGTCGCGCAGGCCGTTGCGAAGCCAGAAGAACGGAATTCCCGAAAGGATGTAGTCTGCTTGAGATTCCTGGCACTTACGCAAAGCTTCAAGCACATTTTCGGCACTGTCGTTGACTATGACTACTCTCGGATCGGCAATGGTCTTCCTCAGAATCGAGCTGAAATTCTTGTTTAGCTCTATGAGAATGAGTCGAGCGTCCGACCTCATATTCTTCAAGAGATAGCTGGTGAATACTCCGGTGCCGGGGCCGTATTCGATGATCAGATTGCTGCTGCGAAAATCTATCTTACTGCAAACCCTCTTAACCCCGACAGAAGAAGTGGGGGTTATGGAAGCGACATTCTTATCCTTTATGAAGGTCTTCAAATAAGTAATAGTATCAATCATATGGAACTCCTATTATCGCACTTTCACCTCATAGGCTGGGCAACGTTAAACTCTCTGTGGCTCGCGTGTAGCCAACAAATAGACAATTTCGCATGAGTAACACCTTTCTTGATGGTCTCAGAGCTCCTGCAAGTGGCGGTAGACTTCAGGCAGCATACGACTGGCAAGATGTGGATTCAGATCAAGCTCTTCAAACCGGTCTGTTCTATAATTAATACATTCACCTCCGGTTTGCATCTCGTAATTTATACGTTTTCGAGTGTCACAAGAATCGATGCGCTAATTGAAAAATTATACAATACAGCCAAAATTCGTCGCAACAGCAAACGAGGCACCTTATATCAGACTTTTGGTAAGATGAAAACCAAGGATCTTATGATCCGTAAGGGTTGAAAAAGATGGACAGGATATTTCCATCCATTTAGCCGGTGCAGTCTTGTCTGCAAGCCCAAACTGGATTTGCCACACCGGTTTTTTTCAGGTAGGTACAGGGAGCCAATTCGAAGCTACTTTACGTGGGAAGTAGGATGATACAGATCAGATGGCAGCTTCTAAACGACCGCCGGCCCGACTCGGTGCAAGAGATCATGGAAATTCTCCTGCGAAATAGAGGCGTTGGGAAGGCTTTCCTATCCGGTTCGCTTAAAGATTTAGAGTTGTATTTGTCCATGCGGGGCATGGCAGAAGGTGCTGAGTTAATGGCTTGGCACTTGTCGAAGGGTCATAAGGTCGTGATTGTGGGGGACTATGATTGTGACGGTGTTACTTCCGCCGCCCAAATCTCCCTGTTTTTGCGTGACATCGGTTACTGTAACCATGTAGTAGTGATTCCACATCGCTCGGAGGGCTACGGTGTGCCGGCGCGGGCCATTTCCGAGCACCTCGATGCCAAGCTCATGCTGGCGTTGGATTGTGGGACTCATGATATGGAATCGGTTGCCCTGGCTCGTTCGGTCGGACTCGACGTTATTGTTATCGATCACCATGAAGTGACGGAAAACAAGGCGGCACCGGCAAATGTCCTGATCAATCCCAAGCAGCAGTGCTGCCCTTCCTCTTTTAAAGAGTTTGCATCCGCCGGGCTCACGCTTCTCTTTTTGGCGGCTCTGAGACGCGCCGTCGGTGGGGGGTTTCCTCGGTCCAGCCTGGGCCCTAAATTTTTGACGTTGGCAGCAATAGGCACGATCGCCGATATTGTTCCCCTGGTTGATGCCAATCGAATTCTCACCAAAGTGGGCCTGTCACATCTTGGCAAAGATTGCTTCCTGCCGTTACGACAAATGATCGAGGCCGCCGGTTTATCCGGCAAGAAACTCACCGCGGGCCATGTCGCCTATTATCTGGGACCTCGCCTCAATGTGGCGGGGCGCCTGGCCAGCGCCCTCCTTGCATTCGATTTACTGACCGAAGAAGATCCTCAAAGGATTGGACTGCTCGCTCAAGAGCTCAATCGATTAAATGCACGAAGGCAGCACGAGGAGGAGGTTGCCCTCAGGGAAGTTAAAAGCAGATATTTGGAGCGACCCGCAACCGGCAGGACATTGGTGATGGGGGATTCAAAATGGTCGCCGGGTATCATCGGGGTCGTTGCTTCACGGATCCAGCAGCAAATTCATTATGGTCCAACTATCATTTTTTCGATTGATGAGGCGCGGGGGATTGCCCGAGGATCGGCCAGGAGTGTGGCAGGGTTTGACATTCATGCCGCCCTACAGCAATGCGATCGCCATTTATTGCGCTGGGGAGGCCACAAGATGGCAGCCGGGCTGACTCTTCCGTTGGAAAAGCTGGACGCATTCATTGATTCCTTCGAACAAAGCGCCCGCGAATACCCGCAGGAGATCTTTGCTCCGCGCGGGAAAGTTGACATGGTGCTGGACCTCGATGCGGTCTCCCGCCAGCTTCTGGATGCGCTGAAAGAATTGGAGCCTCACGGACAAGGCAACCCCAGCCCGACGTTTGCTGCAAGGAAGGTATCGGCAACGGTCAGGAAAGCATTTGGAAAAGATAAGAACCACCTGCGGATTCTTCTCGACGGTCGTGCCGAGGGGGTGTTTTGGCGGGGAGGTGGACGATATTGTCGACAAAACGGCGAATGCGTGGATGTCATCTTCAAGCTGGAATGGGATGACTTCCTGAAGAAACCGGGCATTACCATAATAGACGTGGGGCACTTCTTTTGAGCAATCCAACTGTTGGCTCCGGATTGTCCTGGGAAGGGTCCTTGTAGCCGTCTTGCATGGCCGACTGAAAAAGAAGCTATCCCGCTTTCGATCGGAAACATGGCCGGATTGAAACCGGCACCTGCACCACAATGTCCGATGTGGACTGGTTTGAGGAAAAGGAAAACGGGCAAAACTTACAGCCTTTGCAATGATTGAGTCCCAACGAGAACAAGGGAGACCATATCACGACTACCTCCTCACCTGCTCAGGGTCTAAACCAGCCGAAGGTTCGTTCGATAACCCAACGACGCGGTAGCACATGAAAGCCTTTCTTTTGATCGGAACGTTTCACGATCTCCAACTTGAACGGATGGGGGTGACGAAGTCCCGAAGCCCATTGAAGGAGTTTACTACTTCTCGTGCCCAAACTCTGTTTGGGCATGTAATGACCGGGAAGCTCCGTTTGTTTGCCGCCCAAGTGCGTTCCCAAACAGAGTTTCGGAACGAGGGGGTACTCCCCAGCACGAATCGTGGGTAAAGGGCAGCCCAAGCCCCATTGCCATCGGCAGAGCTTTTCGCCGGGAAGCCTTTGCATTGTCAAAGGTTGCCATTTTGACTATCATGATGGAAGGCGGCTGCCGATGCTTGTATATCTATTTTGCGTAAAACGGAGAGATGTAAATGGTATTTGAAGGAACCGACCGCTACTACCTGACCCCTGAACTCGGAGAAATCGTCAACATCGCCATCGCCATGGAGAAGCCTCTGCTGCTGGCCGGCGAGGCGGGAACGGGAAAAACCCAGCTCGCTTTTGAGATCGCCCGGGCACTTGGCTTGAAGATGGAGGAGGCGCGCTGCAAGTCGACCTTCAAAGGGGAAGAGCTCTGCTACGTTTACGATACGGTTCTGCGCCTGAACGACTCGCGCTTCGGAAGCGGCGAAACGGGACGCAACGTCAACGACATCTGGGATTATCTGCGCTTCGGTCCCATCGGCCGCGCTTTTCTGGCAGAGGATAGAAGAGTGCTCCTGCTGGATGAGATCGATAAAACCGATTCCGACACCCAGGACAATCTTCTGGACGTCCTTGAGGACGGCTCCTTTATCATTCGCGAGATCAACCATAAGGTGACGGCCGAGAAGAAGCCCATTATCATCATCACCAGCAACGCCAAACGGGAGCTGTCCGATCCGTTTCTCAGGCGCTGCTTCTGCCACTACATTCCTTTTCCGCCCCCGCAGGAGATGGTCATGATCGTGCGGTTGCACTTTCCCGACATCCCCGAGCATTTCGTAGAGGCCTGCCTGACGACCTTTTACCAGCTGCGCGAGCGAGGCTTTGAGAAGCCTCCGGCAACCGCCGAGCTGCTCGATTGGGTCGGTTCCCTGAGAAAAGCGGATCTGCGCGGCCCTGGCGCCGGCAGGGACATTCCCTACATAGGCAGCCTGCTGAAGCGTACTCAGGATCTGTTGAAGTTTAAGGGAGCTAGCAGAGGGAATCGGTTTTAGGGACGCTGGAATATATTGAAGGTATGTGATGATTGGCTTTGTTTATCAATTGCGAGAGGCCGGAATTCCGGTGAGCGTCCAGTACATTTTGGAGGTTTACCGGGCACTTGAACGGGGACTGGCGCCCGATCTGGATCGTCTTTTTTTGCTTTTCCGGCTGATCTTCATCAAACGCGTGGAATTTTACGATACCTTTGAACAGGTGTTCGCTGCCTATTTTCTTGGGGCCGATGCGGCCAGGAAAATCACCGACTGGGAGGAACTGCTGGCCGGCAAACCATTCCAGGAGTGGCTCCGCCAGCAGATCGAAAGCGGCCAGCTCTCTCCCGAGGATGTCCGCCGATTCAGCAATGAAGAGCTGCTGGCACGTTTTTATGAGACGGTAATGGCTCAACAGGGCCGGCACGAAGGCGGACATACCTGGGTGGGAACCAAGGGGAGATCCTCTTTCGGGCACAGCGGTCTACAGGGCGGAGGCATCCGCGTCTACGGCGAGAGCCTGTTTGGCACCGCGCAGAAAGTGATCGGCGAAAGGCGCTATATCAATTATAGCGAGAAGAAGACCCTTGCTACCGAAAACCTCCGGCAGGTGCTGACGTCATTAAAAAGCCTTCGACCTGCCGGGCCCGAAACCGAACTGGATATCGATGAAACCATATCTCGCACCGCCAAGAATGGCGGCGAAATCGAGCTGGTGTTCGGACGAGAGCTGCGCAATCGCCTGAAATTGATCGTGCTGCTGGATAACGGCGGCTATTCCATGAATTCCTACGTCGATCTGGTCAGGACCGTCTTCAGCAAGATCCGGGATATGTTCGACAATGTCAGCTACTTCTACTTCCACAACTGCGTGTACGGAACGGTCTACAAAGATCCTCAGCGCACTCAGGCGGTCAAATGGGAAAAGCTGCTGGCCGGCAGCCAAACCGCGAGGCTGGTCATGATAGGGGATGCCAATATGGCACCGTCCGAGCTAATGGCCGCTCACGGCTCGCTCGACATCATGACCAGCGTGCGCAAGCCGGGCTGGGAGTGGCTAAAGGAGCTGCGCGCCGCTTACCCGGTGAGCATCTGGCTGAACCCCATTCGCAAGGATCAGTGGGGCCGGGAGAGTGCCAGTATCCAGCATATCCAGCGCATTTTCCCGATGGAGGATCTGACTCTGGCCGGCATCAAGAACGCCGTGGGCTACCTGAACCTGCAGGGCCAGAGCTTTGACAGGCGCTGATGCGGGGGGAAACTGGGACGCGGGAACGCAGAGAGATGGGGATGGGGAGCCGCGGAGGTTATGTTTTGAGCAGCAAGCTACTTAACGGATTGGCAAATCTCATCCATTGATTGACGTCGGAGCGCGCAAGCTTTTGGTCTGGTTCGAATGGTTCCCACGCTCCTTCGTGGGAGCGAGGTGTTTTCTCATCGCCATGAAGAACACGAAGCGATATGGCATTCATTGATCAGGATGTGCGCCGGTCACTCGGCAGGGCCATCAACCAATACGGTTTGATTGAGGACGGCGATAGAATAGTCGTTGCCGTTTCCGGGGGAAAAGACAGCTTGCTGCTCCTGTGGCTCCTTCGCGAGCGATTGCGACGGGTGCCGATCGACTACGAACTGGTGGCGGTGCACGTCGATCCCGGCTTTGATTGCGAGTCGGCTGACAGTCTGGAAGCTTTTCTGCAGCGGGAAAAGTTTGACTATGAAGTGATTCGAACCGATCATGGGGTGCGGGCTCACAGCAGCGAGAATCGTGAAAACCCTTGCTTTCTGTGCGCTCGGCTGCGCAGAACGTCTCTCTTTAGAAAGGCCCAGGAGCTGGGCTGCCGTAAAATCGCTTTCGGGCACAATCAAGACGATTTCATTGAAACTTTTTTCATCAACATTTGCTATGGTGCCCAGGTGGCCGGAATGCTGCCCAGACAAACATTTTTCGGCGGCGAGGTCACCGTGATTCGCCCGCTTGCTCTGGTGCCCGCTACAAAAATCGAGCGACTGTGCAGACGCCTGGGGCTTCCGGTTATTGCCAGCTGCTGCCCGTCAGCGAGCACCAACAAGCGCCAGCAGATTCGTTCTCTTCTGGCCGAGCTCTACCGCGGGAACTCCAAAGTTCGCGGCAACATTTTCCATGCCATGAGCCACGTAAACTTGGATTACCTGCCACCGCCCCTCATCAATGGGTCGAACGATGCAGAGCGTGGACGGGAGCCGCTGAAAAAGGCTTATTTTCACCACGAAGGAGAAAAAGAGCACGAAGGGTCTTAATCTTATGACTTTCTGTTTTCAGTGTTCTTCGCGTCTCTAAGGTGAACCACTACAGTGAAAGATCTCAATGACAGATAAGCAAAAGACATTTTATCTGATTGACGGCAGCTCCTATATTTATCGAGCTTTTTACGCAATCGGACGGCTCTCCAATTCCAAAGGCATGCCCACACAGGCGATCTACGGCTTCAACCAGATGATCCTCAAAGTGCTTCGGGATGAAGACCCGGATTACGTCTGCGTCGTGTTTGACGCTCCGGGCCACACCTTCAGAAGTGAAATCTATGAAGACTACAAGGCAACCCGCCAGAAGATGCCCGAAGACCTCACCGTGCAAATCCCCTACATCAAAAAGCTGACCGGCTATCACGGCATACCGCAGATGGAGATGGAAGGCTACGAAGCAGACGATTTGATCGCAACTCTGACCAAATGGTGCAGAGATCATGGCCTCGAAGTGGTGATCGTCTCTGCGGACAAGGATCTACTGCAGTTGGTGGAAGACCCTCATGTGCGCCAGTGGGATCCGCAAAAGGATAAAGTCTTCAGGGAAAAGGATGTTCTCGACCGGTTTGGCGTGACCGCCCGGCAAATGAACGATCTTCTGGCGCTTATGGGCGACAGTTCGGACAATATTCCGGGAGTTAAGGGGGTTGGCGAAAAAACCGCTCAACGCCTCCTGCAGCGTTGGGATTCGCTGGATGGAATTTTCAATCACATCTATGAAGTCACACCTCCCGCGGTGCGCAAGAAGCTTCAGGAAGATCGAGAAGCGGCCTATTTATCGCGTCAACTTGTTTCGTTCAAGGAAGACATTGCGGTCCCGGGGCAGTTGTCCGATTTTGTCAGAAGTCCGGTGTCGTTGCCGAATCTTATGAAGCTTTATATGGAGCTTGATTTTTCCACCTTGATTGAATCGTTGCACGCTGCACACGGCGACCTCGCCGAGGGGGGAATAGCTCAATCGGTTAAAGCGAAACGGCAGCAGCGCATCATTAAAAGCGAACAAGGGCTTGCCGCGTTGGTTGAAGACCTGGCGAAGCAGGAAAGCTTCTCCATAAAGCTGAAAACGAATTCCAAAGATCCAATGCGTGCCCGCATTCTCGGACTGGCGTTTTGCTGGCGGGATGATATCGCCTATTATGTACCCATCGGCCACGTCGATGCCGACTCCGAGCGACTGCTCGATACCGAACGAGCTATGGAAGCGCTGCGGCCCATCTTGTCCCATTCCAAGCCAGGCAAAACGGGGCATGACCTTAAATATGAATGGGTCGTCTTGAAGCGCCACGGAATCGAATTGAAGGGGATTGCCTTCGACGCCATGGTTGCAAGTTATCTGCTCGATCCGGAAAAACGCTCCCATCGGATCGAACGGATTGCCGCCGAGCACCTCGGCGAGCAGATGGGCTCCTACCCGGATGTCAAGGAGAGAGATCGGATCGGGTTTCAACAAGTCGATGTACAGCAAGCCGCAGAATATGCATGTGCAGACGCCAACGTCACCTGGCGGCTGGCTCCGGTCCTTAAGGAAGGACTGGCGGCGTCCAACTTGAGCCATCTTTTTAACACCCTGGAACTGCCCCTTATCGAAATCCTTGCCGGAATGGAACATCGTGGAATTTTGGTCGATGCTAAAAAACTTGAATCTCTATCCATCGAACTGGAAAAGGCGATGGATCAGAAGGCTGCGATGGTTTATCAATACGCTGGAGAAGAATTCAACATCCAGTCGCCCAAACAACTTGCCTGTATCCTGTTTGACAAGCTAAAATTACCGATTGCGAGAAAGACCAAGAGCGGACCCTCGACGGATGTCAATGTGCTTGAGGCACTGGCCGCGGAGCATCCCATAGCCCAGCAGGTGCTTGAATACCGGAGCCTCGCCAAATTGAAGGGAACCTATGCGGATGCCTTGTTCAATTTGATTCATCCTGACACCGGAAGGATTCACACCTCCTTTAATCAAACCGTTGCTGCTACGGGGAGGCTGAGCAGTTCCGACCCTAATCTGCAAAACATCCCGATTCGATCCGAAGAGGGCAGAAGAATTCGGCAAACGTTTATCGCTTCGCGCGGCTGTCTCCTTTTGTCAGCCGACTATTCGCAGATCGAGCTGCGCATTTTGGCTCACTACAGCCAAGATCAACATCTGCTGGACGCGTTTCGTGAGAATGCCGATATTCATCGGCGAACCGCTGCTGAGATGTTTGGCATCCCGCCTCACGAAGTTACCCAGGAGATGCGGCGGCAAGCCAAGACAATCAATTTCGGCATAATTTACGGCATGGGACCGTTTGGGCTGGCTCAGAGGCTCTACATCAGCAACAAAATGGCCAAAGCGGCTATCGACCGATATTTTGAGAAGTACCAGGGGGTCAGAGCCTTTATTGATTCGGTGATCGAGACCGCCCGCAAAGCCGGCTGCACAGAAACCCTGCTGGGCAGGAAAAGGCCGGTGCCCGAGCTGCAGAGCCGCAATCGCACCATCCGCCAGCAAGGAGAGAGGCTGGCGATCAATACTCCCATTCAGGGTACGGCGGCCGACCTGATAAAAAAGGCGATGATCGATATCGACCGAGCTTTACGAGAGAAAGAGCTGAAGGCCGCGATGCTTTTGCAGGTGCACGACGAGCTGCTGTTTGAAGTGCCGCGGGAGGAGCTCGACCTCGCCCGAGAGCTCATCAGGGAAAAAATGGAAGGGGTCTGGCACCTTGATGTGCCGCTTGTGGCGGACATGGGCTGGGGAGAAAACTGGACGGCGGCGCATGCTTAAGGCGGAAGGATGAATTCGGGATGAGGAGTTGGGATTGGCTGTGGGAGCGTAGCCACTTTTTCTATGTTGGTTCAAGCCGAAGACTTGAGCCAACCTGAAACGGGCTTAAACCAAGCTCAAGGGGGTTAATTCAGGGGTCACCCCCTTAACCATGAAGCCTGCAAAAAAAACCGCCTGTTTCGAGGCGGCTTTTCATATGTCCTGATAAGGCAGATTGGCTGCCCTGTTATTCTTCCTTCTTGCCTTCGGCCTTGGCTTTTTCCAGCTCGGCCTTCAGCTTCTCCACTTCCTGTTTGTATTTTTCAGCTTCCTCTTTGAGCTTGCTTTCAGCCTGGCCTGCAGTACCGGCAACTTCCTCAGCCTCTTTCTTCTTGAATGGGAGCTTGTCTTTTACTTCATCGTACCCCAAATAGGCTGCCATAGCACCGCCGAGCAAGAGCATCAAAGGAACGGCACCTGCGAGAAGATACAGAAAAGGCCCGAAAAAGACGAAAATTCCAATGATCCCCAAGAATGCAGCTGCAATCCCACCGATAAACACCTTCATGATCTTTCCTCCTTGTCCTTGGCAATTTGAGTATATCTGTAGCCTTTTACATATATTTCTCTCGTTATCCGCTTTACTTGGCGAGAGCACAGCAAGAGAAAAATTTCGCATACCTCTTAGCATGGCCCTTTGAAGAATGCAAGTGGAAATTCGACCGGCAGACTGCGGCTTCTTCTTCAACGCTCTTTTCGATTGACTGTTATCTGATATAGAAAGTATAAAAACCAGTTCCAATTATTTTCGCAATTCGCGATATTTTTTATTTTGATTTATAAATCAGTCGCTTAAAGTGGTTTGGAGGGCCTTTTATTGATGAAAAGCCAACGAATTTATTTGGATCATATTGCCGGCACTCCGGTTGCTCCTGAAGTCTTGCATGCCATGATGCCCTTCCTGCAGGATGATTTTGGAAATCCGGCCAGCATCCATCATCACGGGGAGCTTCCTCAGGATGCGCTGTTTCGCAGTCGAGAACAAGTGGCGCGGTTAATCGGTGCAGAAAACGAAGAGATAATCTTTACCTCATGCGGTACGGAATCCAATAACGTCGCCATAAAGGGAATTGCTTTCGACCAGATCGAAAACGGGAAGCACATTGTGCTCTCCGCTGTGGAACACTATTCGGTTCTGTATGCCGCCAAGTCTCTGGAGAAGTTTGGTTTCGAGATCACAACCGTACCGGTCGATTCCTTGTGCCGGGTCGATCCCGATGACGTGCGCAAGGCGATCCGGCCTGAAACAGTTCTGGTCTCCATTATGCTGGCCAATAATGAGGTCGGCACTATCCAGCCGCTGGCTGAAGTTTCCGGCTTAACCCGCGAGCGCGGCATTCTGCTTCATTGCGACGCAGTAGCTGCTGTTGGGCGCATTCCTGTGAACGCCAAACAATTGGGAGTCGATTTGCTCAGCTTATCGGCCAACCAGTTCAACGGGCCTAAAGGTGCGGCGGCTCTTTATTGTCGAAAAGGGGTGCAGATCTGGCCCCTCTTCCATGGAGGGGGCCAAGAAGACGGCCGCAGAACCGGAACCGAAAATGTGGCTGGGATCATGGGTATGGGAAAGGCCGCCGAACTGGCCATGGCGAATCTGCCCGAACGCATTCGGGCGAGCGTTGCTTTGGAACGAAAGCTAGCCAGTGAGATCGCCGCTCGAATCGATGAGATTCAGTTCAATGGCGATCCACAGAATCATCTACCCGGACTGGTGAATGTCTCGTTCCGCTACGTAGAAGGAGAGGCCCTGCTGCTCCATATGGACATGCGCGGCATCAGCGTAGCCGGTGCTTCGGCTTGCATGTCCATTACAGCCAAGGCATCGCATGTGCTGGAAGCGATGGGCGCTCTTAACGATGGAGCTCTGGGAACGCTCCTTTTTACTCTGGGTGCAGAAAACACTGAAGAGGAAATTATTCGCTCGGTGGACACCCTGTCACAGGTCGTGAGCATGCTGAGGGCCATGTCCCCTCTGTACGAACAGAGAAAATCTCGTTAATTAATAAGATTGCAGATATTCTCTTGAGGATGCTAAACATCAATGGATGAAAGAATTTTATATGGCATTGAAAAACCGGGACGCTATTTAGGGTGTGAAATCAACAGATACAAGAAGCAATTCGATCAGACTGATGTTCGTTTTGCCTTGGCCTTTCCGGATGTTTACGAAGTCGGCTTGAGCCATCTTGGACTGCAATTGCTCTATCATCGTCTGAATGCCATAGAAGAAGTACTGGCGGATCGAGTCTACGCGCCCTGGCTCGATTTCGAACGGAGACTGCGGGAGACCGGCGTTCCGTTGGGCGGTATCGAAAGCCGACGGCCGCTAAACCATTTCGATTTTGTCGGGTTCAGCCTTCAATATGAATTGAGCTACACCAATATACTCACGATGCTCGATCTGGGGAAGATTCCCCTGCTTGCCAGGGATCGAACGACCGGCCATCATCCCTGGGTGATTGCCGGTGGTCCATGTGCATTCAATCCTGAACCGGTGGCGGATTTTCTCGATTTTTTGATTCTTGGTGAAGCCGAACAGGTTCTGCTTGAGGTAGTGAGGTCGTTCAAGGCATGGCGTGCATCGGCAAAGCACCCGCCTCGACAGGAATTTCTTCAAGAAATCCGAAACATCCCCGGTGTCTACATTCCTTCTTTTTTCAAGATCCATTATCACAGCAGTGGGCGTATCGCGGCTACCGAGCCTTTGTATGCGGATTATACCAAGGTCGAAAAACGCCTGATCATGAATCTCGATGAAGACTCTCCCATACCTGAAAAGCCGTTGGTGCCGTTATTGGACATTGTCCACAACCGGCTCGGGGTGGAGATCGCGCGAGGCTGTACGCGGAGCTGCAGGTTCTGCCAGGCGGGGTTCATCTATCGACCGGTCCGCGAACGGGAGCCCCGCAGAGTCCTTGAGGGAATGGAGATGGCCCTGCGACATAGCGGTTTTGAGGAATTATCCTTGCTCTCTTTGAGCACCGGCGACTATTGTCAGATTCAGGGACTTCTGGGGGCTCTGGTTGAGCGGTTTGCCGATGAAAAGGTTGCCATGTCGTTTCCTTCCATGCGGGTGGGAACGTTGACACCGGAGCTCATGGAATTGGTACGCCGGGTGCGAAAGACTGGGTTTACTTTGGCTCCCGAGGCCGGAAGTGAGCGCCTGCGCCGGGTAATTAACAAGGAAATCCTCGATCAGGATCTGCTCGCCTCGGCGCAAACCGCCTTTGGGTTGGGTTGGCGCCTGTTGAAGCTATATTTCATGACCGGCTTCCCCACCGAAACGGAAGAAGATTTGGATGCCTTGGTCAATCTCTGCTATCGGGTTTGGGACATGGCTAAGCCTTCGAAGGCTTCGATCAACGTCTCTTTGTCGACTTTCGTCCCCAAACCGCTTACTCCTTTTCAATGGGTTCCGCAAATTCCCCGCAAAGTTGTCGAAGAACGACTGGAGAGTTTACAGAAAAAATTCAGGCGCCCGGGGCTGCGACTAAAGTGGCACCATCCGGGGCACAGCCTGCTGGAAGCTGTCTTCGCGCGGGGCGATCGGCAGTTGGGAAGCGTCCTGTTGTGTGCCTGGCGGTCTGGCGCACGGTTTGACGGATGGACTGAATTATTGCGAGAGGACATCTGGCAGGCCGCCTTCGCCGAAAGCGGGCTCGATCCATCCTTTTACGCGCAACGGGAGCGTGCGCTCGATGAAGTATTGCCTTGGGACCATTTATCCTGCGGTGCGGAAAAAGGCTTTTTGGCTCACGAGTACGAACAGGCATTGGCTGAAGAGTTCACCCAGGATTGCCGCTGGTCCGGGTGTGTCGGTTGTGGAGTATGCGACCACAAAAGAATCGAACCGCGGCTTCATCGATCGCCGGCGGTTGAGAAGATCTCATCGCGCGACAGTAGGGAGTCTGCCGGTCGTGAGATCGAGCAGCATCTCTATAAGATGCGCTACGCCAAGCAGGAGAGCATCCGTTTTTTCGGCCAGTTGGAAGTTGCTCAAGCGTTCTCTCGCGCTGTCCGCCGCACCGGTCTGCAGGCCGCCTACAGCAAGGGCTTCCACCCGCATATGAAGCTCTCGTTTGGGCAGGCTTTGCCGTTGGGACTGGAAAGCCTGGTGGAGGAGTTATATCTCACTTTAACTGAGAAGCGAGATTGCCGTGAGGTGAAGGATCTCTTAAACGAACATCTGCCGGAGGGCTTACAGGTTCTGGAAGTGGAGCATGTGAGCCAAACCTTGCGGGCGCCCGATGGCCAAAGGGTCACATACCTGGTTTCAGATTTGATTCCCTGGGGTATTCACAGTATACTTCAAAGTTGGACCAAACATCTGCAAGAGCCTCTTGTCAAGAAAACCAAAAGGCGGGAAATAACCGCCAGATTGGGAGACATCCTGCTGGATGTAAGACCGGTTAGCGATACCTCTCTGGAAATCGATCTGTATGAAGGCAAGCAGCTTTGTTTCAGGCCAATCATGATCCTGGAGCGTCTTTTGGGAGAATCGAAAGAATGTTTGTCGGGTTGCCGCATCTGCAAAATCGGCCTCGCCCGCTTTGTTGAACTGGAGGAAAACGGGAATGCCTGCCGAGCTCATCATCAACGCTAATTCCTATGAAACTCGTGTTGCTCTGGTTGAAAACGGGCAAATCGCTGAGCTTTATGTCGAGCGCAATTCAGACCGAGGAATTGGCAGCAACATTTACAAAGGGCGAGTGGTGCGTGTTCTTCCGGGAATGCAGGCTGCTTTTGTGGATATTGACCTGGACAAGGCCGCATTTCTTTATGTGAGCGACGTCCATCATCCGATGGAAGAGCTCGATCAGCTGTTTTTGGCTTCCTGTGATGTGGATGCCGAGAAGGAAGAGCCGGAAGAGCTCGAAGAGGAGTTTAGCGAAGAAATAAAAGAAGTGATGGACTTCCAGCACGAGCGAAGTGAGGTCCCCATCGAGGACCGGTTGCAGGAGGGACAGGAGATCCTGGTCCAGGTCGCCAAGGAGCCGATCGGCCATAAAGGCGCCAGAATCACCACCCATATCACTCTGCCCGGCCGACACCTGGTTTTGATGCCCATGATGGATCATGTGGGCGTTTCCCGCCGGATTGAAAATGAAAAGGAGCGAAAACGCCTGCGGGAGCTCATGTGTGCCATCCAGCCTCCCCACTGCGGATTCATTGTTCGCACCGCCGCAGAGGGGGCAGAACCTGAGAAGCTGCAGGCTGAAATGGAGTTTTTACTGAAGCTTTGGCAGAACATCCAGCGCCGTTCCGAGCACGCCCCGGCTCCCTCCCTTGTTTATCAGGAACTGGACATCACATTGCGAGCGGTGCGCGATCTTTTTACCAAAGAAGTGGACCGCCTGATTATCGATTCGCAAACAGAATATCGCAAGGTATTGAGCTTCATTGAGACCTTTGCCCCGTCTTTGCAGTATGCCGCCGAATTGTACGAAGGCGACGAGCCCGTCTTTGATGCCTACGGTATCGAAATGGAGATCCAGCGGGCGCTGAGCAGAAAGATTTGGCTAAAGTCGGGCGGGTATATCGTCATCGAAATGACCGAGGCGCTTACCGCCATCGATATAAACACCGGCCGTTATGTGGGCAAGCGTAACCTGGAAGAGACGATTCTCAAAACGAACCTGGAGGCGGTCAAAGAGATTGCCTACCAGCTCCGGTTGCGCAATATCGGCGGCATCATCATCATCGATTTCATCGACATGGAAAAAGAGGGCAATCGCGAAAAGGTCTTCAACGCTCTCAAAGACGCTCTGCGCAAGGACAAAAGCAAAACGAACATTTTGCGCATGTCCGATCTTGGCCTCATTGAAATGACTCGCAAACGCACCAAGGAAAGCATTGGTCGCGTGTTGTGCGAGCCCTGCTTTTACTGTGACGGGGAGGGGTATCTCAAGTCTAAACAGACGGTCTGCTATGAAATCTTGAGAGAGCTGGAAAGGGAGAGAAGAGAACTGTTTGGGCAAAATGTCATGATTCTCGCTCATCCCGAAGTTGCGGCCCGATTTTGTGACGAGGAGAGAGTCTATCTCGAGGAGGTGGAAGAGCGATTGCATGCTCGTATACTGGTTAAGGGCGAGCCCAGTTTACATCTGGAACAGTATGAAATTGCCTTGACGGATAGGTAATGAAAGGACTGACGGCGTTAAGGTGAGCAAAATTCATGTTCTTCACGGTTATATGCAAAAGCACCAGTTCCTGCGATGGGGTGTTTATGGCGTAATAATCGGAATAGTGAGCGGCCTGGGCGCCTCATTGTTTTTCTATCTGCTCGAGTGGATGAAATTTTTCACCTTTGAATACCTGGCCGGCTTTACCCCTTTAAAACCTGCCGGCGAACACCTGGTCAACACTACCGCCACCAGTTCCTTCAAAGCTTGGGTTCTGTTCTTGCTGCCGGTCACGGGCGGGCTGATTTCGGGTATACTGGTTTATACCTGGGCCCCGGAGGCGGAGGGACATGGAACGGATGCCATGATTGATGCGTTTCATAACAAGCAGGGCATGATCCGAACTCAGGTTCCCTACATTAAAGGGCTTGCCTCGCTGGTCACTCTGGCAACGGGAGGCAGCGCCGGGCGAGAGGGGCCGATAGCCCAAATAGGAGCCGGCTTCGGTTCCTGGCTCGGAAGCTTGCTTCGGTTGAGTGTCCGGGACCGACGCCTGCTCTTGCTGGCCGGCTGCGCAGGCGGTCTGGGCGCCATCTTTCGAGCCCCGCTGGGTGGCGCCCTCACCGCGGTGGAAGTTCTCTACCGAGAAGATTTCGAAACTGAAGGCATCGTACTCTGCATTGTTTCCTCTGTCGTGGCGAACTCGATCTTCACGTCTACGTTCGGCAATGAGCCTATTTTCGCTATTCCTCCCATCAAATTCGCCCATCCCATGGAGCTGGTCTTCTACGCGATCTTGGGACTTGTCTGTGTTCCGTTTGGCTATGTCTATGTGAAAGTTTTTTATGGACTGCGCGATCGTTTTTTTCGTCGCTTGCGGCTGAAAAAGGTTCTGCTGCCTGCTTTGGGCGGGTTGGGGGTGGGACTGATCGGACTGTGGCGCCCGGAGATTTTGAGTGGCGGTTACGGGGTCATTCAGGCGGCGTTGAAAGGGAGTCTTCCGATAATTTTAATGATGAATCTGGCCTTTCTTAAAATCATTGCCACCTCTTTCACCATTTCTTCCGGCGGCAGCGGAGGAGTGTTTGGACCTTCTTTGTTCATTGGTGCCATGTTGGGGGGAGTGGTCGGACAGATCAGCCATGCCTGGTACCCCGGAGTAGTGTCCGATCCCGGGGCATTCGCCTTGGTCGGGATGGGTGCCTTTTTTGCCGGAGTGGCCAAGGCGCCCATCGGCGCTCTGTTGATGGTTGCGGAAATGACGGGAGGCTATGCCGTTGTGGTGCCCCTTATGTTCACCTCGGTGGTGGCGCTGCTGCTTTCTCAGCGCTGGTCGTTGTACGAAAAACAGGTGCATAACAAATTCCATTCGCCGGCCCACCGCAACGATGCCGTAATCAATATTCTGCAGACCTTGACGGTACGGGATGTCTACCGGGTGGATGCCCCTGTCACAAGCCTGCCGGAGGATATGACTTTTGCTACTTTGAAGCGTTTCCTGACACGCACCGGCGAATCGTTTTTCCCCGTGGTGGACGATCATTTCAGATTGCGCGGCATTCTTTCGCTGCCCAATTTGCATGCCATTTTGTTTGAAGATCATTTGTCTGATCTTCTGGTGGTTGGAGAACTGGCCTCGCCGGCGGTGAGTGTGAGGCTGGACGAGAGCCTGTATGATGCTTTGGTGAAATTCCTGCAGTCCGGCTACGGGCGCGTTCCAATCGTTGACGACCAGGGGGGCCTGAAAGGACTGTTGCGTCTCAGCGAGCTAATGGCCGCATATCATCGTGAAATTGTCAGATCGAAGCAAGAGTTGAACAATCTATGATAACGATAGAAAAGGAACAGCCATGAAGTGGGATCGCTCCAAACAACTCTACGAGGAAGCCTGCCGCTGGATACCAGGGGGAGTGAACAGTCCGGTGCGTTCAGCCCGGGCTGTCGGGATGACGCCTATCTTTGTGAAGGAAGCGAAAGGTTGTCGGATCATTGATGAGGACGGCAACAGTTACATCGATTATGTCTGCTCCTGGGGGCCTTTGATTGCCGGACATGCTCATCCGAAGGTCGTAGAGGCGGTGCAAAAGGCGGTGAAGGCAGGGACCTCCTACGGTATTCCCACCCGAATTGAAACCGAAATGGCGCGGAAAGTTATTGAAATGGTGCCCTCCATGGATATGGTGAGAATGGTGAATTCGGGCACGGAAGCCACCATGAGCGCAATTCGGCTGGCTCGAGGCTACACCGCAAGAAAAAAGATCATAAAATTCAATGGATGCTATCACGGCCATTGGGATTGTCTTCTGGTGCAATCCGGTTCTGGGTTGGCCACATTTGGCATTCCCGGGTGCCCGGGAGTTCCTGATGAAATTGTCCAGCACACGCTCTCACTTCCTTACAACGACCTTGAAGCAGTAGAGAAGGCCATGGCACAGGTAGGAAGTGAAGTTGCTGCGGTAATCCTGGAGCCGGTAGCAGGCAATATGGGAGTGGTACCGCCAAAAGAAGGCTACCTGAAAGGTCTGCGCAGCCTATGCGACCAATATGGCGCTGTCTTGATCTTTGACGAGGTGATCACCGGCTTTCGTCTGTCTGCCGGCGGAGCGCAGCAGTTATTCGGGGTGATGCCAGACATGACCTGTCTTGGCAAGATCATAGGCGGTGGACTGCCGGTGGGAGCATATGGCGGAAAAAGAGCAATTATGGAAGAGATGGCACCTGTGGGGAAAGTTTATCAGGCAGGCACCCTATCTGGAAATCCCCTTGCCATGAGTGCCGGTCTTGCAACTCTGGAACTGCTGAGTGATGGTGGGGTCTACGCGGAGCTGGAGGAAAAGGCGAACTATCTGGCTGAAGGTCTCAGCCAAGCTTCTGCAGCAGCGGGCGTGCCGGTCTTGTTGAATCGAGTGGGATCGATGGGGTGCGGATTTTTTTCTGATAAGCCGATTGCCGATTTTGCCGGCGCCATGAAAGCCAGAGCCGATGTTTACGCAACCTTTTTTCAAGAGATGCTGAATCGGGGCGTATATCTGGCACCTTCGCAGTTTGAGGCTTTTTTCATAAGCCTGGCTCACAGTAAAGCCGAGCTCGATCACACCATAGAGGCTGCAAAAGCAGCATTTATGCGGGCCAAAGAGAAATGGCAGGCGATCGGCTAGAAAAAAGCATTGACTTGAAAGAGGGGCTATGCTAGGAGGTCTGTGAACATTTACACGAAGTCTGGCATGAGAAATGAAACCAAAAAAATGCTCAAGCAATTGGGCTGGGCGAGCACACTGGGGCTTCAAGTTGCCCTCGCGATTTTTATCGGTTTGGCGGTCGGCGTCTGGCTGGATTCCCGGTTCGACACTTTTCCGTGGCTCACCCTGCTATTCATGATCTTTGGGATAATTGCCGGCTTTCTCAATTATTATCGATTCATAAAAAGGCAGCAAAGAGACGAATAGAAGGCTCTAGGGTTTATTGAAAGTTTTTGCTAATGAAAGGCTCCTCAGGCGCATCGAGTGGACCAATGCCGTCCTGTTGGTTAGTGCGACTGTGGGTGCCGGAGTTTTGTTTTCCCCCAAGACCGCATTGGGGGTGCTTCTGGGTGGAATTATCGCCACCGGCAGCTTCCAGATTCTCAAATGGCAGTTGCGAAGGGCATTCCAAAGTTCTGGCAGGATACCTCGTCCGGGGGGGCTTTTTGTAAGTTACTATCTGCGCTTTTTAGCGGTTCTGTTTGTGATTTTTACCATAATTTATTATGGCTGGGCCAATCCCATCGCTTTGCTGGTGGGACTGTCGTTGGTTGTATTAAGTATTGCGGCGGTTGGGGCACATGAGTTTTTGTTGACGCAAGTGAAAAAAGGGGGAAGGTAGCGTATGGAGCACCCGATACTGTTTTTGAATTTGCTGTTTGAAAAATTGGGCTTACCGGTAGTTGCCAGTGCGAGTGAGGCTCATTCATTTTGGCAGTATTTGCTATTACCTCACGTGACCTATACATGGGTGATTATGATTCTGCTGTTTGTGCTCGGAGCGATGGCTTCCAAGCGGCTTGAGATGGTTCCCAGAGGCGGACAGAATTTCTTCGAGACCGTTCTGGTCGGCATCGAGAATTTCATGATCGACGTTACCGGAGAAGAGGGACGGTTCGCATTTCCGGTGATAGCTACACTGGGGTTCTTTATATTGTTCAGCAACTACATGGGAATGGTTCCCGGTTTTTTTGCACCCACCGCTAGCATTAACACCACGTTGGCGTGTGCTCTCATTGTTGTCGTCTACACCCATGTTATCGGCATCAGGTTTCATGGCGTCAAATACATCAAGCACTTTATGGGGCCTATCTGGTGGCTTACTCCACTGATCATGCCCATTGAGCTCATCGGCCATTTTGCCCGTGTGTTGAGTCTCTCCATACGTCTCTTTGGCAATATCATGGGTGAGGAGTTGGTGCTGGCGATCCTGTTTTTCCTGGCCGGGCTCTATCTTGCGCCTCTGCCTATGATGTTCCTCGGGTTATTTACCGGGTTTATTCAGGCTTTCATCTTCTGTCTGCTGTCGATGATGTATTTTGCCGGAGCTATTGAAGAAGCTCATTAATCCAGGCGGTAAAGGGTTGAAGGAAGGCCGCGTTTATATATTTTTTTGATTCACTTTAACTTTTAATCAACTGTTACAAGGAGGAAGGTTTATGACTAAGAAGGTTGGGTTACTGACGACACTGTTTCTGCTGGGATTGGCAACCGTAGCTCTCGCACAGGACGCCGGCGCTGCTGAAAAAGTTGAAGGGCTTCGCTTCTTCATGTATTCGGCCATTGCTGCTGGCTTCGGTATTGCTATTGCGGCATTCGGCTGCGGCATCGGCCAGGGCATTGCGGTAAAGAGCTCAGTGGAAGGTATTGCGCGTAACCCTGAGGCCTCTGGTAAAGTGACCGTTACCATGCTGATCGGTCTGGCGATGATCGAATCTCTTTGTATTTACGCCCTCGTTGTCGCCTTGATTCTCATCTACGCCAACCCTGTATCCAGCCTCATTCAGGGATTCGTAGGTCTGGCTGCTCACTAATGAGCTAATTGACAAAGGCAAGAACGGCAGGGGCATACAGGCTTATGATAATGCCCCTGCCGCTTCTCCTCGGTCAAAGCGTGCAGCCGGACTTTTTTTCGGCGAGCTAATGTGAAGAATATCACATGGTTAACAGCGCCACCAGATGAGAATTGTTTTTGTGCTTAATGCTTCAATCTAGCTTGTTAGGGGCAAAGTAATGAAATTTGCCAAAATTCCAATGGCTACCATTAACCGGCTCTCCATCTACATGCGGACTCTGCAGGATTTGCTCGAGGAGGAAATGGATGTCATTTCCTCAGAACGGCTGGCCAAGCAATGCGGTGTCAACCCGGCTCAGATTCGCAAGGATCTTGCCTACTTTGGCGAATTTGGGGTGCGCGGCGTCGGTTATCGCGTGAGCGATTTAATCAACCAGATCAAGGAAATTCTCGGCCTGAGCCGGACCTGGTATCTTGCCATGGTGGGGTTGGGTAACTTGGGCTCCGCAATGATCCGCCACGGTAATTTTATTAAGCACGGCTACACCTTTACGTCCGCCTTTGATGTCGATCCGCAAAAAGTTGGCAAGCGCCTGCCAAACGGACTCATCATCAATCATGTGGATGAACTGGAAGAGATAGTGAAAGAGCGCGATGTTCACATCGGGATCATTGCCACTCCGGCAAGTGCAGCTCAGAGTGTAGCCAACCAATTGGTGCTCGGTGGAATAAACGGGATCTTGAATTTTGCTCCGGTACAAATCCAGGTGCCGGATTGTTGCCATGTGGAAAACGTAGATTTTACCATCAAGCTCGATTGCATCGCCTATCATCTGTCGTCGGGCGCTTGATCGACGCAGATCACGCTAGCCCTGGCGTCTCAGCGCCTCCCTCAGATATCGGCCGGTTATGGAATTCTCCACCATCGTAATTTCTTCCGGGGCTCCCGAAGCCACAACGTGCCCGCCTCCTTCACCTCCTTCAGGACCCAGATCGACGACGTAGTCCGCCGTTTTGACCACGTCCAGATGATGCTCGATGACGATCACGGTGTGTCCGGCCTCCACAAGTCGGTGAAGCAGGTGGAGCAATCTGCTTATATCCGCAAAGTGCAATCCGGTGGTTGGCTCGTCGAGTATGTAGAGCGTTTTGCCGGACGTCTTCAAGGCGAGCTCGGCAGCAAGTTTGATGCGCTGGGCTTCGCCACCGGATAGAGTTGTTGCGGGCTGACCGAGGCGCAAGTAGCCTAAACCGACTTCTTGCAGAATGTCCAGTTTGCGGCGAATGGCGGGAATATTCTCAAACAGAGCCGCTGCATCCAGCACCGTCATATCCAGTACGTCAGCGATCGAGCGTCCTTTAAATAGAATCTCCAGAGTTTCGCTGCCAAAGCGCGATCCACGGCAGACGGGACAGGTGACGTAAACGTCAGGCAGAAAGAACATCTCGATGGTCTGAAGCCCCTCTCCTTTGCAGGCTTCACACCTGCCCCCTTTAGCATTGAATGAAAAGCGGCCGGCGCCATAGCCTCGTGCCCGGGCCTCAGGCAGTCTGGAAAAGAGCTGCCGGATCAGCGCAAAAAGGCCGGTATAGGTTGCGGGTGTCGAGCGAGGCGTTCTACCCAGCGGCGATTGATCCACCAAAATGGCTTTTTGAACCTGTTCTATTCCCTCCATGGATTTAAAGGGGGCCGGCGAAGACTTGCTGCGATATAGCTTCCGTGCCAGTGCTCTATATAAGGTATCAAGTAACAGGGTGCTTTTTCCCGATCCCGAGACCCCGGTTATGCATGTCAGACAGCCGAGCGGCAGCCTCACTGAGATATTTTTTAGATTATGGCCGCTTGCGCCGTTAATACTGATGGCGCCTTTGGCAAAGGGTTGGCGCCGCGACGAAAAGTAGATCTGTTCCCTGCCGGAAAGGTAGTGGCCGGTCAAAGAGGTCGGATGGTTGAGTAGCTCCTCCGGCGGTCCGCAATAGACGAGCTCGCCACCGCGCACCCCGGCGCCGGGTCCCAAATCGATTAAGTAGTCCGCCTGCAGGATCGTTTGCCTGTCGTGTTCGACCACAAGCAGCGAATTCCCTTCATCTCGAAGCCGAAAAAGGATATCGAGCAATTTTTGATGATCTCCGGGGTGTAATCCAATGCTCGGTTCATCGAGAACATAAAGCACGCCGGACAGATGGCTGCACAGCTGATTTGCCAATCGAATGCGTTGTGCTTCACCGCCCGAAAGAGTAGGTGCGGACCGATCAAGGGTGAGATAGGAAAGCCCGAGCTGTGCCAGCGCGTTTAGACGATTGTGCATTTCCTGGACCGGCCTGGAGGCGATTTCACTTTGTGTCGGGCTGAACTTCAGATCCTCAAGCCAATGCTTCACTGCTGTAACGGCCAAGTGGGACACCTGATGAATGCCTTGACCGCCAAGCCTTACGGCTCGGGAGGTTTCATTCAAACGGGTGCCGAGGCATTTGGGGCAGGCTGTTTTCTGGTTGTCATCATCTATGGCGCCGACAGAGTCGCGATTCGCAATGTGAGCCGAGGATTTCTTCTTGACGATGGACGGTATTTTGCGATCAAGATTTGAAATTCCATCAAAGGCTAGCTGTATGTATCCCAGGCCCTTACAGTGATCGCACATTCCTGCCGGATGATGGAAAGAAAACAGGCTGGGGGTCGTCGGTGGGTATTCGAGCTGGCAATAGACGCATCGAAAAGCTTCGCTGAACGCCTTTTCTCCTCCCTCCAGGCGAACAACGACCAGCGATTGGCCGCCCATCTTGGAAGCTAGCTCAAGAGCATCGGAAAGTCGCTGAATCCTGTTATTGTCGAGGATTAAACGGTCCACTACTACTTCGATCTTATAATCCGGTCGGCGAGGAATAAGGGGTGCCGGGTCCAGTTCAAACACCCGGCCGTCCAATCTGACGCGTACAAAACCGTCGCGGCGAAGTCCTCTCAGCACTTTTGGCAGCTCTCTTTCCTTGATGTTGCCAAGGGGGGCCAACACTAGAAGGCGACTGCCCTGAGGCCATTCGTTGATCTGATCGACAATTTGCGGAATCGTGTGAGCTCGGACTGCTTTGCCGCAGTGCGGACAGTGCAGAGTACCCAGTCGAGCGAAAAGCAGTCGCAGGTAGTCGTAGATTTCTGTGAGCGTCCCAACCGTGGACCTGGGATTGCGTGGCAATCCTTTTTGCTCTATAGCAATAGCCGGGCTGAGACCTTGAATTTCATCGACATCAGGGGGGTCCATACGCTGCAGAAACTGCCGAGCATAGGCAGAGAGGGCTTCTACGTATCGCCTCTGGCCTTCGGCAAAAAGAGTGTCGAAGGCGAGGGAGGATTTACCGGAGCCGCTCACGCCGGTGATGACAACAAATCGGTTCTTCGGAATGCGTAGACTTATGTCTTTTAGATTGTGCTGGCGGGCGCCGCGGATAATGATTTCTTCCATTCAGGTGAGCTCGGATTACACTGCCAGCATTCTTTCGACAGCTTTGATGGCCTTGTGCCTGATCTCCTCGGACACGGTTACTCTCGGCTGTAAAGTTTGAAGAGACTGAACGACGTCGGCCAGCGTGATCTTTTTCATATCGGGGCAAATCAGATCGTCCGATGCCGGATAGAAGCTTTTATCCGGATTTTGTCGGCGCATCGGATACAGAATGCCCTCTTCGGTTCCAATAATGAATGATCGATGAGAGCTCTCATTGACATAGCGGAGCATTCCCGAGGTGCTCTGGACCATATCGGCAAGATCAAGCACTTCAGGTCGGCATTCCGGATGGGCCAAAAAGAGGGCGTCCGGGTATGCTTCTTTACGGCGCCGCACTTGCTGTGCGGATAGGTTATGGTGGATAGGGCAGTAGCCGTGCCAGTAATGAATTTTCTTGCGGGTATGCCTGGCTGTGTACTTTGCAAGGTTTTGGTCCGGAGTCATATATATTGTGTCGGCGTCCTGGAAAGACTCCACCACTCGAATCGAGTTGGCGGAAGTGCAACAGACGGTGCTTTCGGCTTTAACCGCGGCGGTAGAATTTACGTAGGTGACTATGGGTACGCCAGGGTGCTCGCGCTTTATCGCCAGCATGTTTTCTGGCGTGATCATATCAGCCATAGGACAACCGGCCTCCAAGCGAGGAAGTATGACGGTCTTGTCCGGGTTCAGAACGGCTGCGGTTTCTGCCATGAAGGCAACTCCGCAGAAGACTATGACTTCGGCTGTGGTCGATGCGGCCTGCCGGCTCAGTTCAAGAGAATCACCGGTCAAATCGGCGATCTCTTGAATGACGGGAGGTTGATAGTTGTGTGCCAGTATGATGGCATGCTTTTCCGCTTTGAGTTTGCGTACCAGATCAATGAGCTTGTAAGTCATCGATGATCCTTCCTAGGGACGAAGCTTGCGCTTCAGCCTATCTACTTCCTCCCGGGATAATTCACGCCCTTCTGCGTCCACAATCCTTGCGGAGGGCGGAGCATCCAGTTGAAATAAACCGGCGTTGAAATCAGCAACGTTCTTTTGCGATTTCAGGACAATGAGGTTCGTGTTTGCCAGAGCGTCCTGAGTCTCGACCTTGGTGATCTGAAAAGTTTTGAGGTCTACCCACAAGCGTAATCGTTTTATGTTGGGGTCCTCCTCTTTGGGCTTTAACGCTAGAACCGCGACGGCAAGATTAGACTGAGCAGGATCGAGGGTAACTTCAAAATGCTTCTTGAGCCCTGTGATGCCGTCAAAAAACGTTTGTGCCAGGGGCGAATTGAAGAATGTCTTAGAATCAAAGAGTGAGACTTGTTGCTCCGCAGGCACGTAAAGCCATGCAATTTCGCGATTGGCGACAAACACCTGCGGATCCGGAGTCTGGTACTCCCAGCGCATCTGCCGTGGCTTCTGGTAATAAAGTACTCCTGAAGCTTCGGTAGTGACGGTATTGGTTGTCGAGGAGGTAGTCAGTTGCAGAAAATCGGCAGAAAAAGCTTGCAGGTTATTGTAGTATAATTCGGTTTTCTTGAGTATTTCTCCCATTGCCATGGGTGTTTCCGCCAAACAAAAGCGATCGGCCGCTGAAGCTGAAAGCACCAGCAGAACGGCAATCAGCCAGAATCTGATTAGTCTTGTTCTTTTCATAGCTACGATTCACTTTCTATCTTCATTGAATCCTACTCAATACTTCACGAGGTTTGGCACCATCGGAGGGTCCCACAATCCCTTGTTGCTCCATTATTTCGATCATCCGAGCGGCGCGGTTATAGCCGACCCGGAGTCTTCTTTGCAGCATGGATATCGAAGCCTGCCGGGTTTCAACCACCAACTGGACGGCTTCATCATACTTTTCATCCAACTCTTCTTCTTTCAAATCCTCCGAGGTTGACTGATCTTGAAAGTTGACTCTTTCGCGCAGCGGGTCCTCCGCGATCTGCTGCGCTTGCCAAAACTTGGTGACACGCTCAACCTCAGTTTCCGAAATAAACGCTCCATGAATCCGCTGCAGTTTGGCGGTACCGGGCGGCAGAAAAAGCATGTCCCCGGAGCCTAGCAGGCTTTCAGCCCCAGAAGTATCCAGAATGGTGCGAGAGTCGATGCGCGATGAGACCTGAAAGGAGATTCTGGTTGGAATATTGGCTTTGATTATTCCGGTCAGAACGTCCACAGATGGTCTCTGGGTGGCGAGAATCAGGTGAATGCCGGCTGCTCGTGCCATTTGCGCCAGTCGTATGATTGATTCTTCCACCTCACGCGATGCCACCATCATGAGATCCGCCAGCTCATCAATAATTATAACCGTATAGGGAAGATGGTGATGAGCAAGTCCGCTCTCCAGCACCTCATCTTCACGCGATTCCCGGGCTGTTTTTGTCCGTTCCCTGGAGATCGCCTTATTGTAGCTCTCGATGTTGCGTACATTTTTGTCCGCAAGCAATTTGTAGCGCAGTTCCATCTCTTGCACCGCCCATCGCAGCGCTCGTGTGGCCATCTTCGCATCGGTTACGACCGGATGAATCAGATGAGGAATTCCTTCGTAGCTGTTGAGCTCAATCCTTTTGGGGTCGATGAGCAGCAGTCGAATGTCGTCGGGGGTGTTGCGGTATAGCAGACTGGTCAGGATCGTGTTGATACACACGCTTTTTCCGGTTCCAGTGGCTCCGGCAATGAGCAGGTGCGGCATCTTGGCGATACTGGTGGCGACGGGCTGGCCGGTAGTGTCCTGTCCGAGGGCTATGGTTAAGGCAGATGTGGAGGAGGAAAAGACCTCCGATTCGAGTACCGCCTGAATCGAGACCAGTTCCCTCTGTTGGTTGGGAAGTTCAATGCCGATCGCAGCCTTCCCGGGAATAGGGGCTACCACCCTGATGCTCATGGCCTTGAGAGCCATTGAGAGGTCATCGGAGAGGCCGACAATGCGGCTGATCTTTATTCCCGGCGCTGGAGTATATTCGTACATGGTGATAACGGGCCCGGGCCGAATTCCCGAAACCTTTCCCTGCACTCCAAAATCGGCGAGCTTCGATTCCAAAGTCCGAGCATTTTCTTCCAGTTTTTTCCAATCGGGCTTGCGGTTCTCTGCCTGATAGGTGTCAAGGAGCTGCAGGGAAGGCAGTGAATATTGTCCCGCCTCGATGGCCGGCGGCGGTGATAGAGCTACCCCTTTTTCTGCTCGCTTTGGTGAGCCAATAGCCTGTGGCTGGACCGGGTCGGCAACAGGCGGATCATGATCGACATGCGTGAGCCGCTTCAAAGGAGGGACGCTGAACGGCGGTAGTTCTTTGCGCACGAAGAATGTACGAGCCAGTCCGTTTGCCAATTCACGTAATTTCTCCTTTGCAGCGATCAGCATTCTTATCGTCCAGCCCCCCGCAGCCTGAAGCGAGAACGGAGTAGCCAAAAGTAGCGAGATGAGGAATATGCCAAGGAGAAGAACGTGCGTGCCGACCGTGTGTAGCTTCGAAACCAAAGCGCCGGAGATAAGGAACCCGATCTGTCCCCCCGTCAAGACCTCCTGACCAGCCATTTGAACTCTAGGATAGTGCAATGCAGCCATGCTGATGGCGCTCAAAATCAACAGCACGATTCCTGACATTTGGATACGGCCGAAACGGCTAATAGGATATCCCCGGAACAGAACCCAGCTACACCAAAGCCCGAGCAACGGAATTCCATACGCACCGATGCCGAGTGAGAAAAGAAGCAGCCACGCTAGATTGGCTCCGGGAAACCCGACCCAATTAGAAACCGGCCGATGAGTGCTCGATGCGCTGAACAGAGTCAGATCGGAAGAATTGAATGAAAGGAGACTGAAGAAGATCAACAGGGTGGGCACTAAGGTGCAAACAGCCCATATCTCATGTTTCTTTTGGCTCACCAACAAAACCTTTCAGACGTCGATGACGATTGGATATATGAATGGCCGACGCTCCAGAACTCGGTTGAAAAATCGCTTCAACTCGCGCCTGATATCACCTTGCAGGTCGGCGGAGTCGAAGTCCAGGTCTTGCTCGAGCAGTGCGTCAAAGACTTCGAAAACCACACACTTTGCTCCATCGAGAATTTCGGGCTTGATGTCTTCTAGGATGAAGCCTTTGCTGAAAATATCCGGCCCGTTAATAATTTCTCTGGTCTCTTTGTTGAGCACCAGGGAGACGATCACCAGGCCGTCCTCGGCAAGATGGCGTCTGTCTCGTAAGACCAGGCCCCCGACGTCGCCCACACCTTTGCCGTCTACAAAAACTCTTCCCGTTTCCACCTTCTCTTCAATACTGGCGCTAGTGGAAGAAAACACAATAACATCCCCGTCTACGGGCAGCAAACATTGATCGGGGTGCGTTCCCATGGCTACGGCAAGCTGGCGATGCTTGACCAAATGTCGATACTCTCCGTGCACGGGGATGAAGAACCGAGGCCGAACGACATTGATCATGGCCTTGAGCTCTTCGCGGTATGCATGTCCGGAAACGTGGATGTCGTGAACCTGTTCGTGGATAACCTCTGCACCGAGCCGGTACAGGTGATTGATGATGTTCTGAATGGTTTTTTCATTGCCCGGAATGAACTTGGAGGAGAAGATAATCGTGTCCCCCGGTTTGACCTTCAGCTTTCTATGATCGTTGAACGCCATTCTGGTCAGAGCGCTCATGGGCTCACCCTGACTCCCTGTGGTCAGCATCAGTACTTCTGCGTTAGGGGTGCGCGGCAGATCTTGTAGAGTGATTTCGTCCTCATTGGGAAAATCCAGATAACCCAGCTCCCGTGCTATCCGGATATTTATGAGCATGGATTTGCCGTTGAGCAGCACCTTTCGACCGAACTCTCTCGCCAACCGCACGACTTGTTGAATGCGGTGCAGGTTACTCGCAAAAACAGCCACGATTATCCTGCCGGACCGCTCTTGAAAGATCTGTTTTAAAGTGACCCCCACGTCCTTCTCGGAAAGTGTGTATCCCTCGCGCTCCACATTGGTGGAATCGGAAAAAAGTGCCAGGACGCCTTCTTCGCCATAAGCTCCGAATTTTGCCATGTCGAGCTTCTTGCCGTCGATTGGGGTGTGATCGATCTTAAAGTCGCCCGAGTGGATCAAAATGCCGATCGGCGTGCGGATGGCAAGACCTACAGAATCCGGAATGCTGTGGCAGGTCTGGATGAACTCAATCGTGAACGGCCCGATGGACATGCTCTCTCTGGCCGTTACCTGGACCAGTCGCGATCGATCCATGATACCGTGCTCTTTAAGCTTTTCGCGTATCAGGGCAAGCGTGAGAGAAGTGCCGTAAAGGGGTATATTGAATTCCTTCAAAAAGAAAGGTATGGCCCCTATATGGTCTTCATGCCCGTGAGTGACGATAAGCGCCCTGAGGCGCTGCTGGTTCTGCCGCAAATAGGTGAAATCCGGAATGACAATATCAATCCCCAGCATATCATCTTCCGGGAACATCAGCCCTGCGTCTATGATGATGATGTCTTCGCCACATTCAACGGCCATCATGTTGAGGCCGATCTCTCCCAGGCCACCTAACGCAACAACTTTGACGCGATCTTGTGAGGTACAGTCAGTCTGAATCGTTTGCATATATGAAAAATGTCCTCCCGGCTGTTATAGGCTAATCAATCTTGAAGGTACTGTCCGGTAGCAGTCCTCCCTCGCTCTCGGTCAGATTCAGGCGAATACCATCGCGTACGGCCGCCATCAATCGATCTCGATCTCTCGTGCTAAGGCCGGCTGTCGGAATCGGCTTGCCGATGGTCATCTGGAGGACTCCAGGCTGGATTTTCCAATCACCTTTTTTAGGTAGAATCCGGTGCGATCCGCTGATGCTGACCGGCACCATCGGCTGCTGTGAACGGATGGCAAGGATGAATCCACCCTTTTTGAAATCTTGCAGGACTCCATCAAGGCTTCTGGTCCCCTCGGGAAATATAACGACGGAGGTGCCGCTTTTAACCCTGTTGGCTGCCTCGTTGATACTGTCAAAGGCCTTTCGCCGATCGCTCCGGTTAATGGGAATATATCCAATTGAAGCCATAGCCTGCCCCAAAACCGGTATCCTGAACAGTTCTTCTTTGGCAAGCCAGCGAAATTGTACCGGCAATTTACCTAATATGGCGAATATGTCAAACCAGCTCTGGTGGTTTGCAGCATATACATATGCGTGCTGAGGATCGATGTTCTCCAAACCGCTAAGCTTCACACTCGCTCCCGCGGTCCACAGGTTTGTATTGCCCCAGAGTCTTCCAATCAAATGAGCAAGATCTGTTCTTTTAGTGAGGTAGCTGACCACTACCGCTGCAATGCCCAGGTAAAGGGTGGATAAAAACAGGCAGACATAAAAGAGAAGAGAGCGCAATAGCTTCATAGTGATCCTTGCGATTGCTGCGGCCCGGTTTCTGATACAAAGGGCATGAGAGTAAACCGACAAGAAGAAGTCGGTTGTTTTACAGAGCTCCGAACAGCTAGCGAATTATGTAAAAAAACAATAACTTGCTCGTTAATCAATCCAATTTAAACTTTTTCCGAAAGTGAGTCAACCAGGCATTTCAGCCTTCTCCGGCCCTGTATGAGCTCGAATCAAATAGAACTTGTTGGATCTTGTTGGCATATGCTATAGGAAAAAGAGGTAAGTAGCTCTATCTATATTTATCAAACGTGTAGTCGGCGAGAAGATTAGGGGGCAGTATGGCACGAGGTACGCTAAACAAAGTTATCCTTATCGGTCGATTAGGGGCTGATCCGGAAGTTCGATATACTCCAAACGGCACGGCGGTTGCCCAGATCAGTATAGCCACTACCGACCGAGTTCCCGTTGGAGAGGGGAACTGGGAGGATCGAACCGAGTGGCATCGAGTTGTCGCGTTTGGCAAGACCGCTGAAAATTGTGGAAATTACCTCAGCAAGGGGCGGCAAGTCGTTGTAGAAGGCAGGCTGCAAACTCGGCAATGGGAAGATGCTCAAGGGGTCAAACGTTACACAACCGAGATCGTCGCTCGCGATATCCAGTTTCTTGGAGGTGCAGGCGATCAACCGCAACAGGCTCAAAGCCCTCAATACGGCATGGCAACTGGTAGTGGAAGCTCAGCCAGCTCTGCCTCCCGTGGGTCTACCGAGGATCTCCCGCCTCCGCCTGCAAATGCTCCGGAGGAAGATATTCCGTTTTAAGGGATGCGACGGGTTCCAAACATTAGAGGCGGGTTGTGTTCTCCTAACCCGCCTCAAAAAATGATGCTCAGTGCCCCAGAAAGATCTATTTTTCTTGTGATCCTTTATCTTCGAGTTTATCGACCGATTCAGGCGATTCCAGGCTCTCGTTGGTCGCTTTCTTGAAGTTGCGAATTCCTTTTCCCAAGCCGGCTCCAATCTCAGGTAACTTGCCCGCTCCGAAAATGATCAGAACGATAACAAGAATCACAAGTAGTTCAGGCATGCCGATTCCGCCAATCATAAAGATGCTCCTTTAAATCTTGCAGGCTACTTCTTCATCAATTCTTCTACTTCTTCCAAAAGTTGCAAGAATTCCTTGGATTTTCGATATTGATCCAAAGTATTCTGATGTTCGAGCCATATCTGCCAAACCTTCATCCAGGTTTCATTATGCCAATAATATTTGGGGCCTTTTTGCTTTCCGTCAGCTCTTTCCCGGAACTCCTCATACTCCTCCTGGCAGTTCATACAAAAAGGATAGGGTGCAGCATACCTGAGGCTCTCCTGTTTTTCGTTATCCAGTTGAGCACCGCATTTGGCGCATTTGAGCATACAACGAGTGCATTGAAAGATTTTTCTGAGGGCTTCGATCTTACGTTGGCGCAAGGTCGTATCCTGTACCGCTCTGAGCCCCTGCGCTTTTTTGCCGAATTCTATAACATCTGCCATTGGAGGATACCCGTCTATTTTTTTGCGAATTTGTTTTCTTTCTTAACATTCGCATATATCTGAGTCAAGGCGGATGAAGACGGCGTGTTCTCATTGCTCAGGTTGAAAAGCTGTTGAGTGTAATCGACGAAAAGTTGTTTGCTGTCTCTGCCGGCTTTCTTCTTAAGAAACAAAATGGGATCGTGCAGCAGCTTGCTCAGAATCGACTCGGTTAGAATTTCGATCGCCTGTCGCTCCTTCTCCGCCAGGTCCGGGAGTTGTGCGAACGTTTTACGGATCTCATTTTGACGAATCGCCTCGGCCTTCTCACGCAGAGCGACGATGGTGGGAACAACATCTAAAGTGCGCAGCCAATCCTGAAACTTGACGGTCTCCTCGAGGATGATGTGCTCCGCGCGCTCAGCCTCCTTCTGGCGTTCCGCACGGTTCAGTTCGATGACCCCCTGCAAGTCGTCAATATCGTAAAGGTAGACATTATCTATCTCATTTACTTTTTGCTCGATATCCCTCGGTACGGCGATATCGATAAAGAACAAAGGCTTATTGCGGCGTTGTCGCATCCGCGACTTTATGTCCTGGTATTTCAGCAACGGCACGGGCGAGCCAGTAGAACTGAGCACTATATCCACGTCTTTAAGTACGTCCATAATGCCGTTGAAGGGAACGGTTTCCGCTCTGAACCGCCTTCCCAGCTCTACTGCTCGTTCCATGGTGCGGTTGGCTACCGCCATTTGCCGAACCCCCTGAGCCAGGAAATGTTCGGCAGCCAGCTCCGCCATTTCACCCGCACCGATGACCAGGACCCTTTTGTCCGAGAGCTCACCGAAGATCTTGCGAGCCAATTCGACAGCCGCATAACTGATTGAGACCGCATGGGAACCGATCATTGTGCTTGAGCGGACTCGCTTGGCAACCGAGAAGGCTTTATGAAGAAGACGGTTGAGAATCACCCCAACGGTGCGATACTGGATTGCGTCTCTGTAGGCACTTTTGATTTGACCGAGAATCTGAGGCTCACCGACCACCATGGAATCAAGACTGGAGCAGACCCTGAAAAGATGCCGGACAGCTTGTTCGTTCTTGTGAACATAGAAACTGGCATCGAGCTGCGCCGCGGAGATGGATGGGCTGCCGAGGTGAGTCCTGAGGAGCGCCTTGACTTCCTGAACCGCTTCGTTGTAGCACAAGCAGGTAAATAGTATCTCCACCCGATTGCATGTGGACAGGAAAAACAGCTCTTCAACTTGTTTGAGATAGGGAAACAGTTGAAGCGGGCTTGCCTGATTGGAGCAAACCAATGCCAGCTGCTCGCGCAGTTCGACAGCTGCTGTTTTATGGTTCATGCCCAAAAGCACGATATGTCCTATATTCGAGCTCACTTGTCGAATACCGTATGGTGACCTTCAAGAAAAAGATTGACGCCCAAAAAAGTCACTAATACCGCTGAAAAGCCAATAATTGCCATCCATGCCGCCCGACGTCCGCGCCAACCCACGGCCAGACGTTCATGCAGGAGAATGACGTATATGAACCAGGTGATCAATGCGAAGATTTCCTTTGGGTCCCAATTCCAGGGAGAACGCCAGACAGTGTCTGCATAGGCGAATCCGGCCACCAGGCCGATAGTCATGAGTGGAACGCCGACTATGAGACAAAAATAGTTGATCTTGTCAAGCCGTTCCAATGAGGGAAGTCGCGGATAAAGGAAACCGAAATTTTTGCGTTTGATGTGCCGTTCCTGCAGCAGGTACATCACCCCCGCGCTGAACGCCAGGGCGAAAAGCGCATTGGCCAGAAACAGCGTCAGTACGTGTAAGACCATCCAAATGCTCTGAAAAATGCTGGTTGTGGCAACTATCTTTCCTGGCAGCAGGGAAGAGGTGAGCATAAAGACGACCGCCAAAGGAGCAACAAAAGAGCCCAAGATCCTGAGATTAAGACGAATCTGAACCACTAGGTAGGTGACCACCAGAATCCACGCGAAAAAGGCGAGTGCTTCCCGACTGTTGGCAACAGCCAAATGTCCGACCGCGGAGGATTGCATGACGATAGCGATCGCATGGAAAACAGCTCCTGCCAGCAATGCACCCAAAGATGCCCGATGGATCGGTTCCCAATCCCGAAAAAGGTAAATCAGGTAGCCTACCGCTCCCACGCAGTAACATATTGTGGCGAAAACGAAGAAAACGGTTATCATGCCCTTGCCATAATCTGTTCAAGCTCTTCCATAGTCAGCCAAGGATGGCAGATCTCATGAATACCTTTAAGCAGCACGTCCCACTGCTCTCCTCCGATCCAATCGATGAGAGGAAGATCTGCGATTCTATTGAATAGCTGCTGATTTTCGGAGCTTGGAAGGTTTTTCGACTGAATCATTGTGCGAAGCTTCCCAAGCATCATTAAAGTAGAGGTCCATTCAGGACCGAAGCTTTGCTTGATTTTGTCTCTGATCTTTCTGGCAAAGGCTGGGCTTAACCCGGAGGTGCTGACAGCAACACTGAGCGGTCCATGTTGAAAGACCGCAGGCAGGATGAAGCCGCCCAACTCGGGTTCAGTAGCCATGTTGCACCAGAGCCTTCTTTTTCGAGCATCATCGGCAATCAGTCGATTAAGCCGTATATCACTGGTTACAGCAAAGACGAGATCGATATGGTCCAGCTGGGCATCTTCGTAGACTTCGCCGATAAAGGTCAAGTGGCTTTTTTCTTTTTGAGCTGCCAGCCAGGGAGTCAAATCTCGAGCTACCAATCGGACCGAGGCTCCGTGCTCCAGAAGCCCTTTTATTTTGCGCTCGCCGACCGCTCCTCCGCCGACTACCAGACTGACTTTGCCAGCCATCGATAGAAATATGGGATAATAGGGGAGACTGCAGGAATCCTTGTTTTCAGTTTCCATCGAGATTCGAGCCCATGTGCATGTCGGGATTAACTAGGATTAGCTACTTCTTTTAACATGGATGCCGCAGTCATACAAGGTTCGTTGGTCTTAAACGAACGGCAGAAAGGGTGGCATCGCTTGAGGGCTTTCTGTCTCCCACGGAATGTTCGGAGCAGGAGGCAACCCGTATCCGGTCGTTCCCGCGAGGTAAGCTCGAGGCAAGCCAACGCCTTTTATCCTCGCCGTGGCTGCAACCCTCTGGATGTCTTTGTAATAAGTGTTGACCAAAGCACTGTATAGGAAGCTCGTCATTGACGTGGTGGATATTCTCGAGGCAGAAACCGGTTTAGCCTAGACGCGGCGGCAAATTACATAATCTGCAATATCTTCGAGCACCTGACGGTTTGGATGAGAGGGAAATATTTGGAGCGCACTCTTTGCCTGCTGTATATGCTGCATCGCACGACGCTGAGCGTACTCAATGCCGCCCGACCTTGTGACGATTTCTCTCACTTCATGGAAGTCTTCCGGTACGATCTCGTCAGCGCTAAAGATCTTGCGCAGCCTCTTTTTGCCGGCACTACTCTGATTCTGGAACGCGTAGATCAAAGGCAAGGTGGCTTTGCCTTCCTGAATATCGTTTCCGACCGGCTTGCCGAGCTCCTTTACCTCTCCGGTATAATCGAGAGTATCGTCTATGAGCTGAAAAGCGATGCCCAGATTATGGCCGTAAGTCTTTAATGCATGCTCTTTTGCTGCATCCCCGCCGCCAAAAATAGCTCCGATATGGCAGGACGCACTGATGAGTGCAGCAGTTTTCCGAATGATAACCTGCAGGTACTCTTCTTCGTCTATTTCCAGATTATCTGCATGTACGAGCTGCAAAACCTCGCCTTCAGCCATTTTGGTTGTGCTGTCGGATAATACTTCCAGTATCCTGATATCGGCATACTCGACCGCCATCAGAATCGACTTCGAATAAAGGAAATCTCCGACCAGGACCACCGCTGGGTTACCCCATATCTTGTTTGCCGCCGGCTGGCTGCGGCGAAACTCCGCATGGTCAACTACGTCGTCGTGCAATAGAGTCGCTGCATGGACAAATTCGAATACGACCGCCAGCGGGGCGTCGTGATTGCCCCGGTATCCGCACAGGCGCGCAGAAAGTATCATGAGCAGCGGCCTGAGCCGCTTGCCGCCGCTTTCCAATATATATTGTCCTACCCTGGAGATCAGCGGTACACTTGTGGTCAACTGAGCCGCAATTTCCGCCTCAATTCGTTCCAGATCAGGCCTGATCTGAGCGTAGATTCGCTCTTTAATGATCTCAGCATCAGGGGTGAAAAAAGCGCAGGTATCAAGCGTATCTACTGCTGAGGAGCCTAGTTCGTTCATTCATTCATACTTCTTAAAGGAGTCCGGAGAATTCTAAAAAGTTCCGCGATTTTGCATCAAGTTCCAACCACCCGATTCATAGCTAAATTCTGGCTATATGTCAAAGCGTTTTGCCCCGGTAGCGGTGAAAACCTGAGGGGACTTTTGAATATCGTCGTTTCTGCAGCCAGGCAATAATTCGGCCTCTACGTCGTAGTCGTGGACGCGAGTAATTGTAGCCGGCACAATTGTGCCCATTCTAGCAGTGCCTTTGGTAATGATCACCGATCCGTCTACCTCCGGAGCTTGAATGGCAAGTCGCCCGGCCAGGAGCAAGTCCGTTTCAGGATGAAGACCCTCCACCAATACGGGCAAGTTCCTGCCCACCAGGTTCTTCAGGCGTCGGCGCGAGATATTCTTCTGCAAATCGAGGAGGACTTGGCGTCTGGCTTCCTTGACGTGGGCGTCGATTTGCATGGGAAGTCTGGCGGCCTGGGTGCCTTCTTCAGCCGAGTAAGAAAAAACCCCGATATGATCGAATTGGATCATCTCAACGAAATCAAGCAGGGCATTAAAATCGGCTTCCGTTTCTCCAGGAAAGCCGACCATTAGAGAGGTGCGCAAAGCGATATCTGGTATGATCGTCCTGATCATATCGATCACGGGCCGCACACCAAGATCTGAGGCACCGCGCCGCATCCTGCGCAGAATTGCAGGGACACAGTGCTGAAGAGGAATATCCAAATAATGCACCACTTTTTTAGATTGGGCAATAGTGTTCAGCAGGTCCGGAGTGATTCGATCGGGATAGGCATAAAGAAGGCGGACCCATTCGAGTGCTGGAAGGTCATCCAGCGACTCGAGCAGGCGCAACAATGCGCTGTGGTCTCCTCGATCCATGCCAAAGGCGGTACTATCCTGAGCTATCAGATTGAGCTCCTTCACCCCCTCAGAAACCAAACGTCGAACCTCGTGCAAAACGTCTTCGACGCTGCGGCTGCGATAGGGGCCCCTCAATGATGGAATTCGGCAAAAGGAGCAACGATTGCTGCAGCCTTCTGCGATTTTGAGATATGCGGTGTGCGGTGGGGTCGATCGCAGCCGGGGAGTCTGACTGGTTGGGAGCGCTTTAGGAGTGCTCATCCAGAGTCTATCACCGTTGCCTTTTTGCCGTTTCTTCAGGATGGCTGCCAGTTCGAGATAGTGGGAGGTACCGAGGAACAAATCCACCTCCGGTAGCAGATCCAACAGCTTTTTGCCATAGCGTTGCACCATGCAACCGACAACTACAAGCTCCTCGCACACGCTGTGTGTCTTGAGGGCTGCGAGTTGAAGGATTGCATCGATCGATTCCTGTACCGCACTTTCCAGAAAGCCACACGTATTGATGAGTATCAATGAGGCTTCGGAAGGCTCTAAAGAGAGCTTGAATCCGCAACGAATCAATTGGGGAGCGAGTGTTTCACTATCGACCAGGTTTTTTGCGCACCCAAACGTAACTATCGAAGCATACCGTTTCATGGAATCTCATTTCTAAACGCTAATCTGTGCAGAATCTATGCACCGTGGTCACATAACATTCCAAACGGGTAATCGGAAAGTCCAAAGTAAAATTCAAGTTGAAGAAGCACCTGTCGACGCGGAAGCAATGAAACGAATGCCGGGAAAGTCTGGTTTAAGACCTAATGAATCGGCCGTAGCGCAAACCTGCAGACGAAATTCGATCGCTCTCTAAAATTGCTGTGTACCGGGGTGGAAATTACCAATAGTAGCAAGTATAATGTTATGATCGCAGGAAAAAGTGGGTTCTTTGCGCTCAGGTTTTTTTGCGTCACTAAGTCATTGATAAGGAGAAACCGGATATGCCAAAAGAAAGGGCTCATGGTGGGCATTCAGCACAAGCACAATGCAGTGGCAGGAGTATGCCGAATCCGATGATGTGTAAAGAAGGAAGGGGGGATAGAAATTTTGCCTGTCAGCACTACGATGTCTGCTTGGAAAAGGCTGCCAAAGGGATGTGGAGCGGTTTCACCTGCAAGGAATGCGGCTACTTTTTTCAGAAAGAGGAAGAAGCCTGATCTTCGCAACCTAGCTGAAGTTGATCCTACCGCCCGGATGCGCAATAAATAACCCGCCAAAGCAGGCGGGTTATTCATTTTTGGATTCAAGCTTACTCTGTTCCAGGAGGCGCAACACTCTCTTCGGTTGATTCATTAGCAGCGGATTGGGAAGGCTTTTCTTCCACTTTAGGCGCAGTGCTGGATTGCTCGGCCGTAACCGCCTGCTTTGCCTTTTTGGGAGCGGGTTGGGCATCCGCGGAGATGAGCTCAAGGATGCACATCGGGGAGGCATCCCCACGCCGGAATCCCACCTTGATTATTCGAGTGTAACCTCCAGGACGGTTTTGATAACGAGGCCCCAGTTCAGCAAACACTTTATGCAGCACCTGTTTTTCGCGGATCACCATGAGCGCCTGTCGCCGGGCGTGCAAGTCTCCCCGCTTGCCAAGTGTGATCATCCAGTCAGACCAACGACGCAGCTCTTTGGCCTTGGCAAGTGTTGTATAGATGCGCTCGTGCTGCAGCAAGGAAGTCACCATATTCCGAAACATAGCCGTTCGGTGGCTCGAAGTGCGATTCAGCTTTCTGCCCGATTTTCCATGGCGCATGGCTATTCCTGTTCCTTTCTTCGATCTTCAATCTCTTCGCGGCTTGGAAACTCTTCTACTTTGATCCCCAATGAAAGTCCCATCTCTGCCAGGATTTCCTTTATTTCATTGAGCGATTTGCGGCCAAAATTCTTGGTCTTGAGCATTTCGGCTTCGGTTTTCTGGACGAGCTCACCGATGTATTTGATGTCGGCGTTCTTAAGGCAATTGGCAGAGCGCACCGACAATTCAAGTTCGTCCACACTGCGGAACAGATTTTCATTGAAGGCAGGTTCTTCGCGAACTTCCTCTTCAGAAGTCTCCACCTGTTCTTCAAAATTGATGAAAACTGTGAGCTGGTCCTTTAGGATTTTGGCTGCATAGGCAAGGGCATCGTCAGGTTTGAGGCTTCCATCAGTCCAAATCTCCATGGTGAGCTTGTCGTAATCGGTGATCTGGCCGACGCGGGCCTGGGTGACATTATAATTGACTTTTCGAATTGGAGAGAAAATCGCGTCGATCGGGATAGTACCGATAGGCTGATTTTCATCGAAATTGCGGTCGGCGGGCAAATAGCCTTTGCCTTGTTTTATGGTGAGCTCCATGTGCAAACTGGCATCTTTGGCCAGCGTGCAGATGTGGTGTTGCTTGTTGAGCACATCCACCTGCCCGTCAACGCTAATATCGCCAGCCTTGACTTGTCCTTCCCCTTGTTTTTCAATTAAAAGCTGTTTGGGGCCTTCTCCCTGCATCTTGAAGCGGACTTCTTTCAGGTTCAAGATTACATCAGTCACGTCCTCGAGGACGCCGGGTATGGTTGAAAATTCGTGCAATACTCCATTGATTTTTACATGCGTGATGGCACAGCCTTGCAGTGAGGAGAGAAGCACTCTTCGCAAGGCATTGCCCAGAGTAATGCCGAAGCCACGTTCCAGCGGCTCGCAGACAAACTTGCCGTACGTATCGGGGCGGCCCTTGCTCTCAACTTCCAAGCGCTTGGGCTTTATTAATTCGCGCCAGTTTTTCTGCATGTTTTTTCCTCATCGAGAGACGTCGCCAAGAATTTGTTCTCAAGCGAGGCTTTTTCTCCTATTTGGAGTAGAATTCTACGACCAGTTGTTCCTCAACTGGCAGATTCATCTCTTCGCGGGTTGGGATTGTCTTGAAAGTACCTTCGTATTTAGTCTTATCGAGCTCCAGCCATGCGGGCACACCACGCCGCGGCACTGCCTCTAGGGCATCATTGATGGACCCTAACGATCTGCTGGACTCGCGCACCGTCACGACATCTCCGGAGCGAAGTAAGAAAGCAGGTATATTCACTTTTTTGCCATTAACCATGAAGTGATTATGACGAACAAGCTGTCGCGCCTGCGCACGAGAATTGGCAAATCCGAGGCGATAGACCGTATTATCCAGACGGCGCTCCAGAATTATGAGGAAGTTGGTGCCAGTGATACCTCTTTGTCGGTCGGCTTCCTTAAAGTAGGTTTTGAATTGTTTTTCCACCAACCCATACATTCTTTTGATCTTCTGTTTTTCTCTAAGTTGCAGACCATAGTCAGAAAATTTGCCACGACGCTGGCCGTGCTGACCCGGGGGATAGTTGCGCCTCTCAACGGCACACTTATCAGAATAGCAACGGTCACCTTTTAAATACAGCTTCATGGTTTCGCGTCTGCAGAGCCGGCATACCGAACCCGTATATCGAGCCAAGACTAATTCCTCCTGTTTAGGATTTGGTGACGAAGTGATTCACTAAACTCGCCGTCTTTTGGGAGGACGACAGCCATTGTGAGGAATGGGGGTCACATCCTTAATGACGGTTATGTTAAAACCGGCTGCCTGAAGTGCGCGCAAAGCGGCTTCTCTTCCGGATCCCGGCCCCTTCACATAGACCTCAATGTTTTGCAGTCCGTGCTCCATAGCCTTTTTGGCTGCATTTTCAGCGGCGACTTGGGCGGCAAACGGGGTGCTCTTTCGAGATCCTTTGAAACCGTGACTGCCGGAGCTGGACCAAGCGATAGCATTACCGCTCGTGTCTGTAATGGTGACGATGGTGTTGTTGAAGGTGGATCGTATGTGAGCGATGCCGTTTAAAATGTTCTTGCGCTCTTTTTTCTTTCGTGATGCGCCCTTATCGCGTGCCATAACTCCTCCGGATTACTTCTTGCGCTTACCGATAACAGACCTGCGCGGTCCTTTTCGAGTGCGAGCGTTTGTGTGTGTGCGTTGTCCACGAACGGGCAATCCGCGACGATGGCGCAGCCCACGATAGCAGCCGAGATCCATCAGGCGCTTTATGTTCATGGAAATTTCGGTGCGAAGATCGCCTTCAACCTTGTAGTGAGAATCGATGATCTGCCTGATGGCATTGATTTGGGCCTCAGTCAAATCGTCACTCTTGGTGTTGAAGTCTATACTGGTATCTTCCAGGATCTTCCGAGAAGTCGTCCGACCAATACCGTAAATGTATGTCAGAGCGATCTCGATGCGTTTGTTTTTAGGTAGGTCAATGCCTGCAATGCGTGCCAAAGCCTGCTCCTCCCCTTTAGCCTTGTTTTTGCTTGTGTCTAGGGTTTTCGCAAATGACGCGGACCGTTCCATGACGGCGTATGATCTTACACTTTCGACAAATTCGTTTAACTGACGCTCGCACTTTCATGCCATCTTCTCCCTCTTGCATATCCATGTGGAAGACTTAGGATTTCGACCTGTAGGTGATGCGTCCCCGGCTCAGATCGTAAGGGGATAATTCTACCGTGACCTTGTCGCCGGGCAGAATGCGAATGAAATGCATCCTCATCTTCCCGGAAATATGAGCCAGCACCCGATGGCCATTTGGAAGTTCTACACGGAACATGGCGTTAGGAAGTGTTTCAACCACGGTGCCTTCCACTTCGATGGTGTCTTCTTTAGCCATGTACGATTTGTCTCCTTGAAAAGATGAAAATTTAAGAACTTCAAATTATACTTGCCATACGATCTTTGGTAAAGAGCAAAATTCGTTTACTCGCGCGAAAGTATGTCGGGCCCGTTGTTGGTAACCGCCACGGTATGTTCAAAATGGGCCGAGAGTTGCCGGTCCACAGTGACCGCAGTCCATTGATCGGCCAAAATTTCAATATCGGGATCGCCTTGATTGATCATTGGTTCAATGGCAAGCACCATTCCGGGCTTCAGTTTAATGCCCTTGCCGGGGGGACCAAAATTGGGAATCTGGGGACTTTCGTGCAAATGCTGCCCGATGCCGTGACCGACAAATTCTCTAACAACTGAAAAGTCGTTATCTTCCACGAACTTTTGGATGGCATGAGAGATATCTGAAAGTCTATTGCCCACAACGACTTGCTTTATCCCTTCAAAAAGCGCATTTTTGGTTATCTGACAGAGCCGTTCGGCTTCCTCGCTTGTTTTTCCAACCGGAACAGTTACTGCTGCGTCACCGTAATAACCGTCAATCACAACGCCAAAATCAAGACTGATTATGTCGCCGTCCTTCAAATAGCGGCGCTTCGAGGGCATGCCATGGACAACCTCTTCGTTGATAGAAGTGCACAAGGCATATGGGAATCCCTGGTATCCCTGAAAAGCTGGTTTCGCTCCTTTCTTCCGTGCAATTTCTTCACTGAGCACATTCAGGTCCCAGGTCGTAACCCCAGGCTGAATGTGCTCCTTGAGTCGCTTCAGTGTCTCAGCTACAATTAAGCAAGCTTTTCTAATCTTCTCTATTTCTCGTGAGGATTTGAGAATGATCAATGATTGCTACCTCTAGCCCAGCACGGTAGTGATGCGCGCAAAAATCTCTCCCATGTCGCCGACACCGTTGATGGGACGGAGCTTACCTTGCTTTTGATAATAGTCTATCAGCGGTTCGGTCTGATTTGCGTAAACCTGCAGCCTTGATTTCACTGTTGCTTCATTGTCATCGTCGCGTTGATACAGCTCACCCTGGCACTTATCGCAGACGCCTTCCTTCTTCGGGGGGTCGAACATTACGTGATAACCTGCACCACAGCTGCGGCAGGTGCGTCGTCCGGTGAGGCGGCCGACCAGCTCCTCGTTGGGAACCTCAATGCAGATGACGTCGTCGATCTTTTGACCGAGGTCTCCGAGCATCTTGTCCAACTCTTCAGCCTGGCTGACGTTTCTGGGAAATCCGTCCAGCATGTAGCCTTTGGCGCAATCCTTTTGCTGGATGCGCTCCTTGACCAACCCGATTACGACATTGTCAGGCACCAGTGCACCTTTGTCCATGAACTTCTTGGCTTCCAGGCCCAGCGGAGTACCTTCTTTTAAGGCCGCTCTCAGCATGTCGCCGGTTGAAATCTGCGGAATCGCGTACTTGTCGATCAGACGTTTGGCTTGAGTGCCTTTTCCAGCTCCAGGCGGGCCTAACAAAATGATGTTCATGTTTCTCTCCTCCTTTTCAGCGCATTCTCTAAATAAGCTGTCAACCTCACTCCGCTATGAAACAATCAGGGCGTCTACCAGTTCCACAAGACCAGATTGACCTAGCGTCTGCCTTGCATACGGCCTTTCTTGAGAAAACCCTCGTAGTGGCGGGATAACATGTGCGCTTCTATCTGAGCAAGAGTGTCCATAGCCACCCCTACAACAATCAGCAAAGCCGTTCCTCCAAAGTAAAAAGGAACATTGAACCTTTGGATCAGTATGGTAGGTAGAACGCAAACCAGCGAAACATAAATAGCCCCACCCAGGGTTATACGACTCAGAACTTTGTCAATGTATTCTGCTGTGGGCTTGCCGGGACGCATGCCGGGAATGAAGCCGCCGTACTTCTTCATATTGTCGGCGACGTCTACCGGATTAAAGACAATAGCCGTATAAAAGAAGCAAAAAAACATGATAAAGGCAACGTACAGCAAATTGTACAGCCAATGACCCGGAGTCAGCAGAGCGGCCACGGATTGCACCCAAGGAACCGCGAAAAAGTTGGCCACGGTTGCCGGGAACATAATGATCGATGAGGCAAAAATCGGCGGTATAACCCCCGATGTGTTAATTTTTAGCGGAATATGCGTATTTTGCCCGCCATAGACCCGGCGGCCGACCACACGCTTGGCGTACTGAACCGGGATTCTCCTCTGCCCCCTTTCCATGTAGATAATAAATCCAACTACCAGAACCATCGTGACCAGCAAAAGGATAACCAAAAACAGGTTCATTTCACCGGTTCTCAGCAGTCGGACGGTGTTGATGGTGGCGTTGGGAAGACCGGCCACGATGCCGGCATAGATGATGAGGGAGATGCCGTTGCCAATTCCTCGCTCGGTGATCTGCTCGCCCAGCCACATGATAAACGCGGTGCCGGCGGTCAGAGTGATTACCGTTACGAGACGAAACCCCCATCCGGGATACAAAACCACCATTTCGCCCCCGGGACCGGTCATCCCTTCGAGGCCAAAGGCGATGCCGGTGCCCTGAATAATGCTCAACAGTACCGTGCCGTATCGAGTATACTGTGTGATCTTGCGCCGCCCCGCTTCCCCTTCTTTGCTCAATCGTTCCAAGTGCGGTATGACAACGGTCAAAAGCTGCAAAATGATACTGGAGCTGATGTACGGCATGATGCCAAGGGCAAAGACCGAAAGTTGACTCAAGGCCCCGCCCGAGAACATATCAAAGAGTCCAAGAAGGGTGCCCTGAGCGGCATTGAAGAAGGCAGCTAAGGCTTCTGAATTGACGCCCGGAGTGGGTACATGGGCACCGACTCGATATACAGCCAAAAGCAGCAGGGTAATGCCAATTCGACGTTTGAGCTCGGGTATTTTGGCAATGTTCTGAAAACCAGTGAGCACGGTTTAGTCCCTTTTCTGCTCAGCAATCAATTCGACGCGCCCACCTGCTGCCTCAATCTTGCTGATGGCGGCAGCGCTGGACTTGTGCACGCGAATCGTTACCGGGTGGGTTATTTCACCTTTTGCCAATAACTTGATCCCGTCGAGTACCCGGTTGACCAATCGCAACTTGAGCATCTGCTCGGGGCCTACTTCGCTCTCGCCCTGGAGGCGCTGAAGATCGCCAACATTGACGATGCTGTAGCGCTTTTTGAATATATTGGTGAACCCCCTTTTGGGAAGTCGCCTCTGCAGAGGCATTTGACCGCCTTCAAACCAGGGCGGCACCCCGCCGCCGGAACGCGAATTTTGTCCCTTGGTTCCGCGGCCTGCTGTTTTGCCGAGGCCGGAACCGCATCCGCGACCCACGCGCTTTTTGCTTCTTTTTGCTCCAGGAGCGGGAGCTAAATCGTCAAGTCTCATTGAATAACCGTCCTATGGGCTAATGATTATCGCTCTACAGCTCTTTTACCTCTACCAGGTGAATCACTTTGCGGATTGCCCCGACAACCGGCGGCGTCCCGTAAAGGTTCACGGTCTTATTGAGGCGTGTTAGTCCCAAAGCCTGAAGAACTTTGCGATGTTTTTCAGGGCGACCGATTGGGCTCCGAACTAACTTGACTTGAATTGGCTTTGCCATGGTTATTTCCTTCATGCAGCTTCATTGCTTTCAAGAGTGGTAGCAAGGTGTGCCACACTGAAAGGTTCAGGAAAGCTGGATCTAGAAGCCGTGCCGAGGCTAGGCTTGCAGCTCCTGTACGTCGCGGCCGCGGATTCTTGCAACCTGTTCAGCGCTGCGCAATTTCTGCAAACCTTGCAAAGTTGCCTTGACCACGTTGTGCGGATTACGGGAGCCAATGCATTTAGTGAGAATATTATGGATGCCGGCTGCTTCCATGATGGCCCGCACAGCCCCTCCGGCGATCACACCGGTACCGGGCGAAGCCGGCTTCAACACTACGTGAGATGCTCCATAGCGCCCCAGGATCTCGTGGGGAATGGTGTCGTTAAAGATTGGCACCTGAAACATGTCGCGCTTTGCCGATTCCAGGCCTTTTCGAATGGCCTCGGGAACTTCGTTGGCCTTGCCAAGGCTAAAGCCGACGCGGCCGTTGCCGTCGCCGACAACTACAATAGCGCTGAAAGAGAAGCGACGTCCACCTTTGACTACTTTAGCGACCCGGCTGATGTGTACAACCTTATCGATCAACTGAAGTTGGCTAGATTCAACTGTTACCAATGCA
>Ga0068714_10000581_pt1 | contig 67859 bp, 39 predicted proteins | sample MTBNYHSulfiMetaG_FD_62988 | JGI IMG/M metagenome (GOLD analysis project Ga0068714, IMG submission 62988) | Enrichment culture microbial communities from rom New York Harbor, USA that are MTBE-degrading - MTBE-NYH (New York Harbor Sulfidogenic)... | ecosystem: Environmental > Aquatic > Marine >...
CCTCCCCCCCGGCGCTGCATCTGCCTCAGGAGCTCGCCCAGGCGCTCGATCTCGAGGCGGGCCCGCTCGTACTGCTCCTGCATCTGCCGGAGCATCTCGGGATCCATCGCCGCTCCCGGCTCCAGCGCTGCGGCCGGCTCCCGGGCGACGGGAGGCGCATCCGGGTCCTCGATGGGGCTGGGGGGCGCCACGCCGAAGAGCACCGCCAACGCCCGGTCCAGCGTCTCCTCCATGACGACCTGCTGTTCGTAGGCCACGATGACCCGCTTCAGCTCCGGGATCCTCCCGCCCTCCGCCCGAAGGTAGAGCGGCTGCACGTAGATGAGGGCCTCCTCGATGGGGATCACCAGCAGCTCTCCCCGGATCACCTGGGAGCCCCGCTGGTCCCAGAGGGAGATCTGCCGGGCGATGTCCGTATCCTGGTTGATCCGGTTCATGATCTGCATGGGCCCGAACACCAGGCTCTGCCGAGGGAACCGGTAGACCACCAGCTGGCCGTACTGGTCTCCGTCGCTCCGGGCCACCATCCATGCCGCCAGGTTGTCACGCCCCCGGGGAGTGAACTGGGTGACGAAGATGAACTCGGGATCCGGCTCGTCGGGCAGCCGCATGATGATGCGCCGCATGAACGGCTCGACCCGTTCCGTACCGAGGGTGGGAATCTGCCACTGGTCCTCCCGGTGGTAGAAGGTCTCGGGCTCCGCCATGTGGTAGATGGTGTAGAGGGCCGTCTGGATCCGGTAGAGGTCCTCGGGATAGCGGACGTGGGCCCGGACGTCCGCCGGCATCTCCTCCATGGGATGCAGGATTCCCGGGAAGACCCGGTCGAAGGTGCGGATCATGGGATCCGCCGGGTCCGCCATGTACGCCCGCACCTCTCCGTGGTATGCGTCCACCACCACCTTCACGCTGTTCCGCATGTAGTTCATCCCGTTCGCGGAACGGGTGGCGTAGGGGTAGTTCCGGCTGCCCGTGTAGGCGTCCAGGATCCAGACCAGCTCCCCGGAGTCACGGATCACCAGGTACGGGTCCCGGTCGAAGAGGAGGAACGGGAGCGCTCGGGCTGCCCGCTCGGCGACGTTCCTGTGATAGAGGACGCGGCTGTCCCGCCGGATGTCGCCGGAGAGGAAGGCGGTGATTCCGCCGTACCGGGAGGTGATGAGGGCCCGGCGCAGAAACCCACCCACCACCACCCCACCCTGCCCCGTGTAGGGGCGGAAGACGATGGTGTCTGCGGCCGGGTAGTCGAACTCCTGCCGGTTCGTGTTCACGAACACGAAGTTGTCGGTGAGTCCCCCGTAGTAGATCTGGGGACGGGTCACGTCCAGGTCCACGCTGGACGCGGGGGGGAGGTCCTTGATGAAGAGGACAGGGAGCCCCTCCGCGGTGACCTGGTTCACCGGGGCCAAGGTGACGCCCATCCCGTGCGTATAGGTCAGGTGCTGGTTGATGAAGGTGCGCTGGGGCAGGGAGGTTACGTTGAGCTCCCGGGGGGAGAGGAGGACCTGCCGGTAGCGACCGTTGATCCAGTAACGGTCGTCCACCACGGTCCGGAAGTCGTAGTAGGTCCGGATCTCCTGGAGCTGGCCGAAGGTCTGCAGGAGCGGGGCCCGGTCCCAGAGGCGCACGTTCTCCACGGTGGCCGAATTGTCCTGGAGGTCCTCGATGGTCAGGCGCGCCTCCCCCCGGAGGTTGCGGACCTCCACGGCGTCGAGACCCCAGGCCTGGCGGGTCATGTCCACGTGGCTCTCGATCTGGGGCGTCTCCCGCGTCAGCTCGGTGGGGGCCACCACGAAGCGCTGCACCAACGCCGGATAGGCAGCGCCTCCCAACCCGGCCACCACCAGGAAGACGGCCACCGCCAGGACGGCGTAGGGGGCCGTGCGCCGTAGGAAGGCCCCCACCAGGACGAAGACGGAGCAGGCGAGGGCCACCAGGGCGATGACCCGATACGCCGGGAGCCGGGCGTGGAGATCGGTGTAGGTGGCCCCGGCGAAGGCTCCCTCCTGGGAAAGGAGGAGGCCCGGGATCTGCACCAACCAGGTCTGGGCGCCCAGCAGGAGGAAGGCAAGGGCCAGGAGAAGGGCGATGTGCCACCCCGCCGAGGGTTCCACGCGAAGCACCGGCGGCTTGAAGATGATGTCCCCACGGAGCAGGTAGAGAACCACCACCAGGAGAAGGGTCATGATGGTGACGGGCACCAGGAGGCCGAAGAGAGCCGACAGGACAGGGAGCGTGAAGAGGTAGAAGGCCACATCACGCCCCAGGACCGGATCGGCGACCCCGAAAGGGGTGCTGTTGAAGAACTGGAGGAGGGGGAGCCAGGCCTGGGCCACCGGCGCCGCCACGCCCAGGGCCAGGACGGCGGCCGCCGGAAGGGTGAAGCGCCTGAGCGTGGGCGCCAGGTCGACAGGGGCCACCTCCGGCCCCATCCGCATGAGGAAGGGGGGAACCACGCCCTGGAGCGTGCGCCGGAGGTTCACGTACAGGAAGGCGAACGCGCCTCCCACCCCCAGAACGAACAGGCCGATCCGCCACGACCACTGGGTGAGAAAGACGCGTTGGAACCCCACTTCCCCGAACCAGAGCCAATCCGTGTAGAGATGGATGGCTCCCGGAACTGCGGAGAGGAGGACGAGCGCCCCGAGGGCGATGAGGACCGGCGTAGCTCTTTTCATAGTCCTGCCAGATTACTCCCCTGGCCCTGCCCAGGCAATGGAAGCCCGCTGGTGATGTTGTCCCCCACCTGGAAGCGGAGTTCTCATCTGACGGAGCCCCTGGAAGCTGGGATTTGAAACCGGCGCTGTTCCAGGCGGGGCAAGCATCCCTTGCGGACCCAGAGAGCGGCGCCTAGGATGTGCTCATCGAGGAACACACTGTCGTCTGCTAATCTGTGTACAGAATTCAGATCCTGAGACCTACCACCCTTATCTTCTCAGCTAGGAATCGTCGCGCGCAGACCGGATCCCCTTCCGGCCGCTTGACGTCCCACACGACATCAACCCGAACACGGATGGTGCGGCTCATGCAATTCTCACCGACGACGACACACGGCGCTGGACGGGGGCGCCGGTCCGTACGCTGCGGTCGCGCCGTGATTCTCGCCGCTGTCATAGCGGCGTGCGGGCTCATGCCGGTCGCTCCCGCCCGGGCACAATCTCCGCCCACGATTGACCGGTTTCTTCACCCGGGCTTCCCCTCCGGCCTGGTCGCGGCAGCGAAGACGGACCGGATCGCGTGGCTCGCGTATGAACGGGGCCTTCGCAACGTCTACACGGCCGCAGCGCCGGATTTCGAGCCGGTTCTTATCACGAGCTTCACGGAGGACGATGGCATCGAGCTGTCCAGCCTGAGCATCTCCGGTGACGGCCGGACCGTCGTCTTCGTGCGCGGCAGCGCACCCAACGAAGACGGATGGACGGCAAATCCGGCGAGCAGCGCCGATGGTACGGACCGCACAGTGTGGGCTGCGTACACGGACGGCGGCGGGGCCTGGCGCCTGGGCGAGGGTAGTGCGCCGGCCCTCTCGCCGGACGGATCCTGGGCCGTCTTCGTGCGTGACGGCCAGATCCATCGGCTGCGTGTGACGCAAGGGACGCCAGCGTCCGCCGTGGAGCGCGGCGAGGTGCCGTTCATCCGCGTAAGGGGGCGCAACAGCAGCCCGCGCTGGTCACCGGACGGCAGCAAGATCGCCTTTGTGAGCAACCGCGTGGACCACAGCTTCGTCGCCGTCTACGACCTCGCCACCCACACTGTCCAATACATCACGCCGAGCGTTGATCACGACACGAGCCCGACCTGGTCACCGGACGGGCAACGCCTTGCTTTCATCCGTCGGCCGGGCACGCCATTCGGCCGCCAGGCCCACGCCGGCACCGGGACGCTAGGTACCCCACCGGGCCCCGCATTCGTCGCGCAGCAGGCCCGGGAACGTGGCGCACAGGGCGGAGAGGCTGCTCGTGGCGGGGTCGCGCCAACGCCCGGCCTCATGAGCGCCGCCTTCCGGGGCGGCTACACGCTGTCGTTCTGGGTGGCTGACCTGCAAACGGGCGAGGCGAGAGCGTTCTGGCACAACGAGCCGAACGATCCCGTGTTCCCGAACGTGAGTGGCATTCAGTGGGCCGGCGAGAGCGTGATCTTCCAGCATGAGCCGGAAGAGTGGGTGCGCCTGTATTCGGTGGCCGTCGACGGGGGCACGCGCCGGCCCGTTGAGCTCACGCCGGGGGAAGGGATGGTGGAGGCGCTGGGGCTCTCGAGCGATGGGCAGACGTTGTACTACGCCACCAACGTGGGGGACATCGATCGCCGCCATCTATGGTCCGCGCCAACATCAGGCGGCCAAGCGGTCCAACTCACCAGGGGAGATGGCATCGAGATGTATCCGGCTCCCCTCGCCTCCGGTGAGCACATTGCCGTCCTCAGTGCCGCCGCTGACCAGCCGTTGTCTGTGAGCATCGTGCCTGCGGCGGGCGGCGTGCCGCGGCCGGTCTTCCCGACACTGACTGCGGAGTTCCCGGCGGCGGCCCATGTCACACCGCAAAGCGTGACACTGCACGCGGAGGACGGTTTCGAGTTCTACAACCAGCTCTTCCTGCCGAGGGACATCCAGCCCGGCCAGCGCCGGCCTGCCATCATCTATGTGCACGGCGGGCCGCCGCGTCAGATGCTGCTGGGGTACCATTACAGCGACTTCTACCACATCGCCTTCGGGGTGAACCAGTGGCTGGCCAACCAGGGGTACATCGTGATGTCGGTGAATTACCGGCTCGGCATCGGCTACGGCCGCTCGTTCCGAACGGCGCCGAACACGGGGGCGGGCGGCAACGCCGAGTACCTCGACGTGCTCGCCGCCGGCAGGTACCTGCAGTCGCGTCCAGACGTTGACCCCGAACGCGTCGGAATCTGGGGACTGTCCTACGGAGGCGTACTGACAGCCCAGGCGCTCGCGCGCAACTCCGACGTGTTCGCGGCGGGCGTCGACATGGCCGGCGTGCATCTCTGGGGAAGCTCGTTGGACCAGGACGACCTGTCGTACCAATCGTCAGCGATCTCGGCCATCGACGGCTGGACCTCCCCCGTCCTGATCTGGCACTGTGATGATGATCGGAACGTCCAGTTCTCGCAGACGACGGGACTGGTGCAGCTCTTGCGCGCACGGGACGTGCATTACGAACTGATCGTCTATCCTGATGACACACACGCTACGATGCTGTATCGGAGATGGTTGGACACCTTCGGCCGCGTCGAGGATTTCCTTGGCAGGTTCCTGCGGGACAGGACCGCGAGGTGAGTTGATCGACGGTGGGGAGGATGCCGGCCGAGGTCACCCGGCTGGTCGGGCCGTTCCCCCCGGGGTGAGGCCGCCTGGACGGTCGATGGGGGCGTGGCCAGGCCCGGTCCCGGCATTCGCCGTGCCTTGGAGCCTACCCGAAGAGCCCGTGGCCCGCGGGATTGGGAGGATGAAGATGAGAACCCTGTTCCTGCTTTCACTTGGCCTCATCCTGGGGCTCAGGCCGATCCATGCCCAGGACGCCGCCGTCGAATGGGCGGTTCGACAGACCATCGAGGGATTCTTCGACGCCCTCCGGACGAAGGACGAGGCCGGGCTCCGGAGCGCCGTGGCCCCTGGAGCCAGGATCATCGGAATCCGCTCTTACGGGGATTCCCTGTCGCTTCAGGCCACCGACCTCGAAGACTTCATCCCTCGAGTGGTCGGGTCCAAGACGCAGATGGACGAGAGGAACTGGGACGTGGCGGTCGAGGTCAGGGGCGACCTGGCCAACGTCTGGCAACGCTTCAACATGTTCATCGACGGGACTCTGAGCCACTGCGGGACGGAGGTGATCCACCTCTTTCGTTTCCCCGAAGGATGGAAGATCCTCCATCTGTCGGAGACCCTCACGAGCGAAGGCTGCGAAGCACGATAGGACGCACGGGAGAGAACAAGCGATGGAATCCTCGGAATTGACCCGACGGCAACTGGTGAAGCTGGGAGTAGGGGCGGCCGGAGCCATCCTTGCCGCACCCATGATCAACCTGGGGCGGTACAGGCTGCTGGCCAGGTCGAGTCAGGTGTATTCGGCTCGGTGCATCGGCTTGGTTCAAGGATCCCTGATCATCGACATGCTCTCACCGCTGACCATCAACAGCGAGACCGAAGCCCGGTGGGGTCCCGGCCTGGACGGGCTGACGCACGCCGACGCAGAGGAGTTCGCGGCATCGGAGATCGACGTCTTCCACTACTCCGTGGGGATCGGGGGGCGGACCTCCGACGCCGCATACGACAATGCGTTGGGGTACGTTGCCACCCTCAACTCCATCGTCGCAAACCGACCCGACCTCCTCCTGCGAGTGGACAGCGGCGAGGACCTGGATCGGATTCACGAAAGCGGCAAGGTGGGAGTCCTCATCGGCATCCAGAACTCCTCCCATTTTCGTTCCCCGGATGACGTGACCTTCTTCCACGCCCTCGGCCAGCGGGTCTCGCAGCTCACGTACAACAGCCGGAATCTCATCGGCAACGGATCCACGGAGCGTGTCGACGGCGGGATCAGCGACTTCGGCATCGCCGTCATCGAACGGATGAACGCCGTGGGCATGGCCGTGGACGTGTCCCACTGTGGGGATCGGACCAGCCTGGACGCATTCGAGTCCTCCAGCAGGCCCGTCCTCATCACCCATTCCAACTGTCGCGCCCTGGTGCCCGGGCACCCTCGCTGCAAACCCGACGAGGCCATTCGGGCCATGGCCCGGACCGGTGGCGTCATGGGGATCACCGGGGTCCGGATGTTTGTGAAACCCCAGGAGCCGACCTCCCTTGAGGATTGCCTGGACCACTTCGATCATGTCAGGGACCTGGTAGGTCCGGAGCACCTGGGCATCGGGAGCGACATGGACCTGCACGGGTACGACGACCTTCCCCAAGAGGAGGTTGACGCGCTTCGCGACGCATACAAGTCCACCTACGCGTTCCGGGAGAAGATCGACATCGAGGGCATCGACCACCCCAAGCGGATGTTCGACCTCACGGAGGGGCTGATCCGCCGGGGATACACCGACGAGTCCATCCGCGGGATCCTGGGAGGGAACTTCGCACGGGTCTTGAAGGAGATCTGGTCGGTCTAGAGGCCCTGTGGGTGCCCCCGGCCCCAATCAGATCTTCCAGCCCAGCAGATTCCAGTAGTTCAGTTCCAGAAGGAAGACGACCGCCGCCAGGGCGAAGAGGGCGAAATGCGCCCGCCCCCATCGGCCCCAGAACCCTGCCCACAGGGCGTGAAGGGCCGCCGCCAACACTCCCAGCGTGACCACGACCCCGATCATGGGTAGGAGCAGGGCCAGCTTCAAGGGGAGGGCATTGCCCCCGAGAATCGCTGTCTCGTTGCCCGCGACCGCGCCCAGGGCCGCCAGGAAGGCTACGTGGAGAACCGCGAGACCCAGGGCGAGCCATCGGTACCCCCGCTCACGGCCTCGGAGGGGGTCCAGGCCCGCCACGGACTTCTGGGCCAGGAAGCGGACCGGCATGAGGATCAGCACCGAGGCGAAGAGCGCGAGGCTGAATCCGAGCAGGATCTGGTGGAATAGAGGGCCCTCCCAGAACGAGAGCTTCTCGGCAGCCATCATGGGGGCAGGCCCCAGGAAGAGACGGGTGACCTCGCCCGCCCCGTTCTCTTCGAACAGGAGACTCCAGGGGCCCTCGGGCTCCCTGAAGAAACCGGGCTCGACCCACCGGACTCGTAGGGTTCCAAGCGGAGTGTCGGCAAGGAGCTCCCCCTCCTCCCCCACAGCAACCTTCAACGCACCTCCCATGAGACCCGCTACCTTCTCGAAGGTAGTGTAGGAGCGTCGGTTGAACATGTAGCTCCCAGCATACTTCTGGGCCTCCTCCGGGAAATCCTCCGGTGCCACCAGCGGGTCCAGTGGAGGAACGGGGTAGTAATGATCCATGAAGGCCTCGAAGAAGGGAGCGAAGCTGATCTCTCCTCCCCCGGCCGTGTTGGTGGACAGGAAGACTCCCAGGTCTTCGGAGTGGATCAGCGCCAGGTCCGAGTGGAACCACTGCGTGTCTCCACCGTGCCCGATGACCCTCAGACCATGTCCGCTCTTCTCGTAGAAGCCCAGGGCGAACCCGCTCAGCCGCGGGTCATGGCCAAACTCCCGTGCGTACATTCGCTGGGCCGTTTCCTCCTCCAGGATACGACCATCGCCAAGGTGCCCGTACCGGAGATGCGCGATCATGAACCTGGCCATGGCGTCGGCGCTGGCGCTGACGGATCCCGCGGGGGCCGAGGCGTCGATGATCTCGAAGTCCTTCTCTACGTACTCTCCACCCTCGAACACATACCCCTTGGACATGTGAGGAGCGAGTTCCTCCGGCAGAGGCTGCTTCCCGGTGGCATAGACCATTCCGAGAGGCTCCATGATCCGGGTCTCGATGTAGTCTTCCCAGCTCATTCCGCTCACCCGCTCGACGATGTATCCGGCGAGGCTGGTGGCATAGTTGGAGTAGGAGGCGTAGGTGCCCGGCGGTCTGACCCGGGCGGGGAGGTTCTCCTCCAGCCATTCGCCACGGGACAGCTCGGTCTCGGAGAACAGCCCGAAGCCACGGTCCTCGAAACCGGGGGTGTGGGTGAGAATGTGCCGGAGGGTAATGGACTCGGGATAGGTGTCGGGGATGCGGAAGTCCAGGTACTCGTTGACGTCGGCATCCAGGTCGAGCTTCCCTTCCTCAACCTGCTGCATCACCGCCGTCCAGGTGAAGAGCTTCGAGATGGACCCGATCCGGAACAGGGTGGTGGCGGGATCGACGGGCTTTCGCTCCTCGACGTCCGCCCAGCCGAAGCCCTTGCTCAAGAGGATCTCGCCGTCCTTCACCACCGACACCGTCACGCCGGCTATGTCGTGAGCCTGGCGGTAGGCGGCGATGAGACCGTCCAGGAATGCCTCCAACTCGGAGGGGTCGGCCGGTCCGCGGGCGGGTTCCTGGGCGGTGGCCGGAGGATCGACCTGGGGGACGGGCACAGCCCGAGATCCTTCCGGGAAAGCCAGGATCAGGACAAGGGACGCCAGCGCCATGACGTGAGGTCGAAGATGCACGGGGCCCTCCTTGGGAGTGGTGGCTCACGGGGCGCGGTGCGGCAGGCGGGGAAGCGTGCGCGCCGGATCGCATGAGGATCACACCAGGAAGGTACGGCATGGAACGTCCAAGCGCGATTCCGAAGGGTCGTCCCGGTCACGCGGGAGGGCTCGCCGTGGCGCCGAACGGAGGAATCCCCTGTGGCCCACGCCCTCAGGCTTGTTCACTCCCGCTGGAGACCCCTATTCTTCGGTCTTCAGGGCGACGATGAGATGGAATGGGCGGCCGCCGGAGGGCACCTCTCAATTCCGCGCCGGAACAGGAGATCCCTTCATGTCCGTCACCAATGCGTTCCGCCGCTACCTCCTTCCGGGGTTCGTCTTTCAATCCTTGGTCATCGCCGGTGGGTACGGCACGGGGCGGGAGCTCGTCGAGTTCTTCTTGAAGTTCGGCCCTCTCGGCGGACTCCTCGGCATGACCCTTGTGGCCATGGTCGTCTGGAGTGCGGTCTGCATCGCCAGCTTCGAGTTCTGTCGGGTCTTCGACGCCCACGACTACCGGACGTTCTTCCGCCGGCTCCTGGGACGAGCCTGGATCGTGTATGAGATCTGCTACGTCGCGCTGGTCCTGGTGGTCCTGGCCGTGATCGCGGCGGCGGCCGGAGCCATCCTGAACGAGACCTTCGGCCTGCCTTACTACCTGGGCGTCACCGGAATGATGGCGGCCGTCGGCTTTCTTGTCTTCAAGGGGAGCTCCGTCATCGAGGGCTTTCTGGCGTTCTGGTCCTTCCTTCTCTACGCCGTGTACATCGTCTTCTGCATTCTCTGCTTCACCCGGTTCGGGACCGAGATCACGGGGGCCTTCCAGGGAGGTGAGATCCATCCGGGATGGGCGTTCGGCGGAGTTCGATATGCGGCGTACAACCTGGGCATCATTCCGGCCGTGTTCTTCACGCTCCGGCACGCCGAGCGGCGACGGCATACTGTGATCTCAGGGGCCCTGGCGGGCCCCGTGGCCATCATCCCGGGAATCCTCTTCTACATCGCGATGGTGGGTCAGTACCCGCACATCGTGGACCAGCCGGTTCCAGCGAATTTCCTCCTCACGGTGTTGGGATCCCGGACCTTCCAGTTGGTCTTTCAGGTAGTGCTGTTCGGTACTCTCATCGAAACCGGGACGGGCCTGATTCACGCCGTGAACGAACGGATCGCGTCCGTCTACAAGGACCGGAAAGACGAGATGCCGGGCCTCATGAGGCCGGCCGTGGCCCTGGGATTCCTCCTAGCGGGGGCGGGCCTGGCCCGATTCGGTCTCATCGATCTCGTCGCCAGGGGGTACGGGACGCTCACCTACCTCTTTCTCTTCGTCTTCGTTCTCCCGGTGCTCACGGTCGGCGTGGTGAAAGTGTTCCGTGCGGACGCCAGAGGAGTATCCAGATGACCCGGTTCAACGCTGACCCGCGTGCGAAGACCGCCCGCAGGGGATTGTGGCTCGCGTGGGCGTTCTTCTCCTTCTATCTGGCCGGCATCCTTCTGACCTCCTATCTCCTGGACGTGTCGCCCCTCCTCTGGGGACTCCCTCTGTGGGTGGCCGTCGGGAACATCGTGGTCCCGGCAGCCTTCGTCCTCCTGTTGATCCTCGTGGTAGAGAGGGGAATCCCGGACCTTCCTCTGGACGATCCGGAACCTCGCTCCGACGATCTCCCCCTGGAGGAGGTAGACGGCGAGGAGTCGGCATGAACGCGGCCATCCTGTCGTTCTCCGCCTACACGGCTCTCCTGATCGCCATCGGGATCTGGTCCTACAAACTCGTCGAGAAGGTCCCGGTTCAGAAGTACGAAGAGGAATTCTACGCCGCGGGGAGGGGGCTGGGAGGGATCGTGGTCGCCCTCGTGCTCGCGGGAGGCCTGGCCAGTGCCGGGACCTTCATCGCCGGCCCGGGCATGACGTACGCGTACGGTTATTCTTGGGTGCTGATCAACAATTTCCAGATCTTCATGAACCTGATGCTGCTGGCGCCCATCGGGATCGTGGTGGGGATCGTGGCCCGCAGAGTAGACGCGGTGACCTATCTGGACCTCTTTCGTGCGCGCTATCAGAGCCGGGCCGTCGTCGTGCTTCTGGCCTTCCTGGTTACGGTCTTCCTGATTCCCTACATGAGCACGCAGTTCGTGGGAGCCGCGCGGGTGATCTCCCAGATGACGGGGCTCTCCTTCTTCCCGTCTCTCGCCCTCGGGTCCCTGGTTGTTCTGGTGTACTGCGTCCTCGGGGGCATGCGGGCAACCTCCCTTGCCACCCTCCTGCAGGGAGTGGTCATCACGATCGGGTGCATCCTCCTCTTCTCCGGCACCGTGCGTTTCGCCGGCGGGTTCGAAGCATCCACGAGGGCGCTGGCGGATCTGGACCCGGGGCTGCTCTCTCCCACCATGAATGGAGAATTCCCGGCGCCGTTTGCGATCTCCCTGGCCTGCATGACCGGATTCTTCGTCGTGGGAATGCCCCATGCCATGCTGGGAGCCCTGACCTACAAGAACACCCGGGCCTTGAAGCGGGGGATCTGGTTCGGAGCGATCCTCGTGTTCCTGTGGACCGTGCTCCTCTGCATGTCTGGGGCGATCGGGCGGGCCATCGTTCCCGATCTGGCCGTGGCCGACGAGATCAGCCCCTGGCTGGCGATGAACGTGATGCCCCCCGCTCTCAGCGGGATCGTTCTTGCGGGAATCGTGGCGGGAATCCAGACCACGGTGGCGGCCATGGCAATCATCATCGCATCGAGCATCGCCAGGAACGTGCTCAGGGAGCTTCGCCCCGACGTGTCGCCGGAGACGGTGAAGACCGCATCGCGATGGACCATGGGGCTCTGCCTGGGGATCGCTATCGCACTGGCGATGCTCCAGCCGGACCTGATCCAGTGGATCATCTTCTTCTCCATCGGTGGGCTGGAGGCGGCTACCTTTGCGCCGATTCTCCTGGGCATGTTCTGGAAGCGGGGCAACCGCTGGGGGGCCCTGTCATCCATCGTGTGGGGGATGGCCATCTACGGCCTGGCCAACAGCGCACTCCCGGAGTTGGCGGTGTGGGGAACACACCCGTCCCTGATCTCGGTGGTTTCGGCCACCGTGGTCTATGTATGCGTGAGCCTCGTGACGCCTCGGCCCGACGCACAGGTCGTTCGCACGTTCTGGGCCGATCCAGGCCTTTCTGGAGGTGGAACATGAGAGATCCGAGAATCGCCCGTGTGGACATCTACCGTGCCGATGTTGCGTTCCTTGAACCGTTCAAGATCTCCATCATGGAGATCAAGAGCGCCCAGAGCGTCTTCCTGCGTATCACGGCCGAAGACGGCACCTACGGGATGGGTGAGGCCAATCCTACGTGGGGCATCACCGGCGAGACGCAGGCCATCAACCTGGCCGGGGCTCCGGACCTGGCACGTCTGATCCTGGGGCGAAGCCCTCTGGACATCGAAGGCCGCACGAGGGACCTCGGCCGGTACCTGGTCCACAACAGCACTCTCCGCTGCGCCTTCGACATGGCCCTCTACGACCTGGCAGCCAAGCTCGCCGACCTCCCCCTGTATGCGTTCCTGGGGGGAGGCAAGCGGGTCTTCTGGACCGACACCACCATCGGGATCGCCGACCCGGGGTCCATGGCCCAGAAGGCCATGGACTACCAGAGACGGGGGTTCAAGGCCGTAAAGGTGAAGCTGGGCACGACGAAGGACCAGGACGTGGATCGGATCCGGAGGATCCGGGAGGCGGTGGGCGACGAGATTCCCCTCCGCATCGACGCGAACCAGGGGTGGGATCCTCCTGTCGCCATGGGAATCTTGAAGGCCCTGGAGCCCTTCGGCATCGAGTACTGCGAGCAGCCGGTGGCGCACTGGGACCTCCGGAACATGCGCCGTGTGAGGGAACGGACCTCCATTCCCATCATGGCGGACGAATCCCTCTTCGACCACCACGACGCCTTCAAGCTGGCGGCCCTGGGAGCCTGCGACTACTTCAACATCAAGCTGGCGAAATCCGGGGGCATCCACACCGCCCTGAAGATCAATGCCCTGGCCGAGAGCGCAGGAATTCCCTGCATGGTGGGGTGCATGGTGGAGACCCGGCTCGGGCTCACGGCCGCCGCCCACCTGGTTTCGGCCCGCCCGAACATCCGGTACGCCGACCTGGACGGATTCTACTTCCTCGCGGAAGACCCCATCGTGGGAGGGGCGCAGTGGAAGGTCGGAGAGATCACCCTCCCCGACACGCCGGGGCATGGGGCTGACGTGGATCCGGCCTTCCTCGAGAGGTGCGAGCACCAGGTCGTTGAGTGATCCCTCCGCCGGGAGGCGCCCCTCCTACTCGTCCCGCAGCGCCCGCATGGGGTCGAGCCTCGCCGCGCGGCGGGCCGGCAACCAGCTGGCCAGCATGGCGACGGCGCCCAGGAGCGCCGGAATGGCCAGGAAGGTGAGAGGATCGACGACACTGACGCCATACAGGAACCCGCCGAGGAGTCGCGTGGCCGAAAGGGCCAGGACGAGCCCCAAGAGAAGCCCGGCAACCAGGAGGACGGCGCCTTCCCTGAGCACCATGCGGGCGATGTCCCCGGTGTGGGCCCCCATGGCCACCCGCAGGCCGATCTCCCGGGTCCGACGGGAGGCGGTGTAGCTCACCAGGCCGTAAAGCCCGGTTACGGCCAGGATCAGGGCCAGCGCTCCGAAGGCCGCGAGGAGGATGGCCCCCATGCGCGCCGGGTAGAGCATGATGGCGAGCTGTTCCTGGATCGGTCCGCTCTGGAACGGCGTGACGGCCGGGTCGATGCGCCGGATCTCTGCGAGGAGCCGGGGCAGAACGATGGCGGGGTCGTCCCGGGTGGCCACCGCGATCATGATGGCGAATCCCGTGCCTTCACGGCTCAGCGGGAGGTATACGTAGGGCCGTGGCGCTTCGCCCAGCGTCCGCACCTTCGTGTCTCGGGCCAGGCCCACGACTTCGTGCCACGGGCCGTCCCTCCCCCTGCGCAGGCGTCTTCCGATGGGATCCTCTCCCGGCCAGAACCGGCGCGCGGCGGTCTCGCTGACGATAGCCGTCGCCGGGCCGGTGCGGTCGCCACGATTGAATGCCCGCCCGCGGAGGATGGGCACGCCCAGGGTCTCGAAGTAGCTCTCGTCCACCCGGGCGTAGTCATAGTCCGGGAGCCGGCCGTCTTCCGGATCCGGCCATCCCTCCGGGTGGAACGTCGTTAGTTGCACGGAGATCCCCACGGGGATCCGGCTGGCGTTGGTGGCGGACCGGACGTCGGGGAGTGCCCGAAGCCGCTCCAGGAGACGGTCCACGAAGACCCGCCCTTCCTCCGGAGAATACCCGTGCTGTTCGAGATTCAGCGCCATGACGGCCAGTCGCTCCATCTCGAATCCGGCGTCCACCCTCCGGGTCTCCGACAGGCTCCGGACAAACAGGCCGGCGGTGGCCAGGAGCAGGAGGGACACGGCGACCTGGCCCACGACCAGTGCCCTCCGGAGGGTAAAACGACGGTGCCTGTCGAGAGCGGTGTGCCCGGCATCCTTCAGGGCCGGGATGAGCTCGGGTCGCGAGGCTCGCAGGGCCGGCGCCAGTCCGAAGAGAATGCCGGTGGCGAGGGACAGGCAGAAGGTGAAGAGGAGGACGGAGCCATCCAGGGCCAGGTCCAGATTGACGGGGAAGGGTATCGGCGGGGAGAAGCCCAGGATGGCCCTGACGAGCCCCCAGGCCAACGCCAGCCCCACGAGTCCCCCGACGAGGGCGAGGACGACGCTTTCGGTGAGGAGCTGCCGGACGAGCCTTCCTCTTCCCGCGCCGATGGCCAGGCGGGTCGCGATCTCCCGCTGCCGGGCCGAAGCACGGACCAGGAGCAGGCTGGTCAGGTTCGCACAAGCGATGGCCAGGACGAGCCCCACCACCACCATCAGGAGGATAGCCACAGGGACCAGGACCCGGTCCACGATGGGGTTGAAGCTCACCTCGTCGGAGGGCAGCAGGGAGAAGGTGTGGCCCTCATTCGCATCCGGGTGGTCCTGTGCCAGATGCTGAGAGAGGGTCCGCAGCTCCGCTCGGGCACGCTCCACCGTCACCCCCGTCTCGAGCCGGGCTACGGGAAACAGGTTCCGGTCACCGCGGGCCTCGGTGTAGCCCGCGTCAGCGAGATGCAGGGGGACCGCCACGCCTATCGGCACCCAGATGTCCATCTGGAAACCGGGAAACTGGCCGGTGAACCCCGTCGGCATGACGCCCGCGATGGTCACGGGCTGTCCGTTCAGACGAACCGTTTGCCCCACGACGCTGCTGTCGCGTCCGAACCGGCGGCGCCACAGCCCCTGGCTGATCACCGCCACGGCTGAGCCGTCTTCGTCGGTGGCCAGGTGCAGCGTCCGGCCCACGGCGGCGTCCACGCCCAGCACGTCGAAGAGATTTGCCGTGACCACCTCGCCCCAGAGGATGTCGCTGGTGCCGTCGTCGTTGGCGATGCTCAGCATAGCGGGGTAGCGGGCCGCCACGTCCTGGAAGGAGGTGGCTCGTTCCCTAACGTATCGGTAGTCAGGAAACGAGAAGGTGGCGTACTCATACCCGTTCCGCTCGCTGGTGTAGAGCTCCACCAGCTCTTCGCGGGATCGGGCCGGCATCTCCCTGAGCAGGATGCTGTCGACGATGCTGAAGATGGCGGTGTTGGCCCCGATTCCCAGGGCTAAGGAGAGGACTGCTGCGGTGGTGAATCCCGGTGCCCGCAGTAGGCGACGGACGGCGTAGCGAATATCTCGGATCAGGAGGTCCACGGGGGAGTCCCTTTTGCAGGGTGATGGGCCTTCCAGACGATCTCTGGTCTTGAGCTCACCTACGCTCGGATCGACGGCGCGGTTTCGCGTTCCGTCGGACGTCGCAGGGCCCAAGCCGGCAGGACCGGGAGGCTCGTCAGCGTTGCCAACCCCTCGCGTCGCCCACCGGGTCCACCAATCGCTCCGTTGCGTTCCGGTAATTGGTCCTGGCGACCCTCTGGGCCGCGTTGCAGTCTCCTGCCTCGATGCTGGCCTCGATCTCGTCGTGGTCCTGCACAGAGCGGGGAATCTCGCTGACCCACACCCTGGTGTAGGCTCGGATGTACCGCGCGGTCTGACGCTTGATGAAGTTGAGAATGCTCGTCACCCGTGGATGGGCGGCCGCATTCCAGTACCGCTGGGACTGCTCATCGAGGCGGAAATGGGTCTCTCCGTCGGTTTCTCCCCGGTCGGCACTCTCTCTGAGACGACAATTCAGCTCCCACAGGTCATTTGCCAGGAGGAGGCGAGTCTCCTCTTCAAGCCCGGCGGCGTAATGGGCGGCGAGCCCATCGATCTCCGCCAGGAGATAGTGGAGCTCGGCTCCTTCTTTGGTGAGAGGCGCGACGATGAGTCTCGCGCGACCTCCGCGAGGGAGCTGCTGGACATCACGGCAGCGGCTCCCGTCGATGCATGCTCACCCTCCGGTTCCTACTCGCTCGACTTCTCCCAACCCTTGAACGTCGGCCCGAACCGGCCGGCCGCGGGCATCGAGCTCGAAGGTGATGAATGCGTCGCCCATGGTCTCGTCCCGCCAGTGGATGCGGAAGGTGTCGTAGTGCCAGTGTTCGAGGTCACCCACGAAGTTCGGCCCACGTTGGGCAGTGAGGTGCTCGTCTTCCATCTCCACCTCGAGCTCCCCGTACATCTCGTGCCGGTAGGTTCCGGCGTAGCGCTCCAGCGGAAGCGATGGGTTCGTGCCAGTCACCCGGGCCTCCTCCATCTCCCGTTGGCGCGCATCCGACCTCTCGATGGTCTCCTGGAATCGCCCCCGAAGCCTCGCGCTCCAGTCCGTCGCGGGACCTCCGAGGTACGAGTCGAAGATCCGATGCATGAGGGCAAAAGTGAGGTAATTGGGATTGGCGTTGGTGAGGATTATCAGGCCCACATCCTCCTCCGGCATCATGGCGACCAGGGCGTGCATGCCGTCGATGTTACCCCCGTGCTGGATGATCTTGCGGCCCCGGTAATCGTGGAGGAACCATCCCATCCCGTACATCAGGAAGTGAGATTCGGGAGCCATAAGGGCCCAGGACCCCTCGAGGGGTACGATGGTATGGGCCGAATGCATCTCCCGTACGACGTCGTCGTCCAGAAGCTCCTGCCCCTTCCACTCGCCCCCGGCCAGCTGGAGCTTGATCCAGTTCGCCATCTCGGCCGCGCTGGAATTGATGGAGCCCGCGGGGCCGATGTTGTCGATGTTCCGCCAGGGGATGGGCTGGACTTCGCCGCCGATCTCCTGGTGGGGTTGGGCGACGTTCGCCATGTCCTCCAGGGGGATCGTGCTCGTGACGCTTCGCTCCATGCCCAGGGGCGCGAAGATGCGCCGATGGACGAACTGGTCCCAGGACAGTCCGGTCAGGGCAGGGGCTAGCTGACCCGCAGCCAGGAACATGTTGTTGTTGTATCCGAACTGGGAGCGGAAGCTACTCGTGGGGGGCTGGTAGCGGACCTGGTTCAGGATGTCGTCGCGGTCCAGCTCGGTGGCGTACCACACCTGGTCGCCGCGATTCAGCCCGCTCCGGTGTGTCAGGAGGTCCCGCACCGTGAGCTCCCGGGTGACGTAAGGATCGGAGGTCTCGAAGGTGGGCAGGTACTGGGTCGTCCGGTCGTCCCAGTCCAGGAGATTCTCCTGCACGAGCATGCCGACGACGGCCGCCGTGAACGCCTTCGTGGCCGATCCGATGGCGAATACGGTGTTCTTATCCACCGGCTCCCCGGTGCCCAGGTGGCGCACGCCGAATCCCCGGGCCCATACGGTTTCGCCGTCCTTCACCACGGCGATGGCCAGCCCGGGAATCTTCCAGGTCGCCATTCCCTCCTCGATATAGGTATTCAGCCCCTGGAGGGGTGCCGGCTGGCCAGCGCTCGTGCCCGGCAGAGTCGGAAGCAGCGTGAGGAGCATCAAGATGACCGCAGGGAAGCCCGTGACGAGCCCCGAGGTGCGTTTCCGTGCCGGAATTCTTCGAACAACTCGCTCCGTGACCCTGTCGGTGTTCTGCCAGTGCATGAGGTTCTCCTTGTTCTTTCGGCTTACCGTCTCCGAGTCTCTGCTGCGTGGGGGCCGGCGCTTCAGCGTACCCGACCTTCCTCCAGGGAACCGTTCCAGGCCTCCACGATCCTGACTCCCGCCTCCGCCAGGCTGGCCTGCAACCCCGGCAGCGTTCCTCGGTGCTGGTTCACGAACACCGACACCACCGCCGGGCCGCCCCGACACGCCGGACGACGATGTCGGTGGCGGTGGCGTCCTGGGTCCGAAGAGGAGCGGTGGCTGCGATCAGCGCCAGGACGATGACCATGAATGAGCCCATCACGGGTCCGTCCCTTCCTCCTCCTCCGTGACCCGCTGGAACACCCCCATTCCGGGGACCTCCACCGACACCACGTCCCCCGTCCGGTCCAGATCGAAGGTCAGGAAATTGTCGCTCTCCCGCGGGTGGTCGAAATCGACGCGGAACGTGTCGTAGTGCCAGTGAACCATGACGCCCCGGTTCCCGTGGCGGCGGAACACGAGGGCTCCCTGTTCCAGTTCGATCGTGAGAGGGCCGTACATCTCGTGCTCGTAGGTCCCTGCGTATGCGGGGAGGGGATGAGAGGGCGCCGTCCCAGGGACCCGATCGGCCTCCCTGACCTGGCGCAGCGAATCGGCCCGCTCCTGATCCCGGCGGAAGCGCTCCAGGTAGAGGGCGCTCCAATCCCTTGGCTCCACCCCTGGAATGTAGGCGTCGAGGATCCGGTTGACGAGGGCGCTGTGGAGGTTGTTGGGCTCGGTGTTGGTCAGGACCACCACGCCCAGATCCAGCTCCGGCACGAAGGCCGTCTGCGAGAGCATCCCGTCGATCCCCCCTCCGTGGTGCACCACCTTGTAGCCGTGGTAGTCCTTCAGTGCGATGCCCAGTCCATAGACGTAGAAGTGGGTGGGCTGGAGGGTGTCGGGGGCAGCTCCGGCGATCATCTGGGGCGTACGCTGCTCCTCGATCACGGAGTCACTGACGATCCGTCGCCGGCCGAATTCTCCGTGAGCCAGCTGCATGCGAAGCCAGGCGCCCATCTCGGTGACGTTGGAGAGGATGGAGCCGGCCGGTCCCGCATTGTCAATGTCCCGCCAGGGCACGGGTACCAGCTCACCGTCGACGATGACGTGGGGCTGCGCTACGTTTCCACGGGTGGGTAGCGAGTCCGTGCTGGTGACGCTGGCGTCCATGCCCAGGGGCCCGAAGAAGCGCTCCTCGATGAAGCGGTCCCAGGTCATGCCCGTGACGCTCTCGATGATCTGCCCCGCCGTGATGAACATGATGTTCTGGTAGCCGTAGTGGGAACGGAAGCTCCAACTCGGCTCAAGAGACCGAACCCTGCGGATCACCTCTTCGCGGTCATAGGGCGTGCCATACCAGATGGCGTCCCCCCGGGATAGCCCACTCCGATGGGTCAGAAGATCCCGAACCGTCATCTCCCGGGTGACATAGGGATCGTAGAGCTGAAACCACGAGAGGTGATCGGTGACCCGGTCGTCCCACCTCACCCTTCCCTCGTCCACCAGAATCCCGAGCCCCAACGCGGTCCATGCCTTGGAATTCGACCCGATGGCGAAGAGGGTCTCTCCATTCACCGGCTCCCCTGTGCGTACGTCCCGCGCGCCGAATCCCCGGGCAAACACCAGGGAGTCGTGGCGGACCACCCCCACGGCCAGGCCTGCCACGTTCCAGTCTTCCCGCGCCTGCCGGACGTAGCGGTCCAGGTCGGCAAGCGGGTCCTGAGCCACTCCGGGTACGGCCGAGGCGAGGCACAGGGCCAGGATCGCCACCGGAGTCAGCAGGGTGCGTCGGATGCGTCGGTCCATCGGATACCTCCACGGTCAAGGTTCTCGATCGGAGCGGAACTCAGGCCCCCGGTGTGGTTCCGGGTAGGGGGGCCGCCCTGCGCTGGAAATCTCCCAGGCCGGATACTTCGACATCCTCCACCTCAGCCTGCGCATCCAGGTGGAAGGTCACGAAGGTACGGTCGCCGGCCAGACTGGAGCCCTCGGCGACGAAGGTGTCGTAGTGCCAGTGCTCGAGGGGTATGTCCTGTTGCGGGCCCCAAGAGAGCCGCAGACCATCGGCCTCGTTCGTCACACGGAGCTCCCCGTACATGGGATCCGTGTAGACACCCTCATATGCCTGAAGAGCCAACGAAGGGTGGGTCCCCTCCGCCCGCTCCTCATCGAGGCGAGCCACGGCGGCCGCTGCCCGCTCCTGGCCCTCGTCCCACTGCTCCAGGGCGATGGCGCTCCAGTCCTTGCGGTCGCCGCCGAGGAAGGTGTCGAGGAGGTAGTCGGAGAGGGCGGTGTAGAGGCCGTTGTAGGAGGTGTTGGTGAGGATCACCCAGCCCACATTCAGCTCGGGGATCGTCGTGACGTTGGAGAGCATACCGTCGATGCCGCCGGTGTGGGACTGAATCTTATGGGCCTTGTAATCGCTGAGGCCGACCCCGAGTCCGTAGGCGCTGAAATGCCGGGATGGGGCCAGGGTGTCGGAGGGGTTCCCCGTTATCGTATGGGGCGACATGATGGTCTGGATGGTTTCCTCTTCGAGGAGCCGCTGCCCCTCGTATTCTCCCCACTGGAGGAGGAACTCCAGCCAGTGAGCCATCTCTGACGCGCTGGAGTTTATGGAACCGGCCGGGGCCACGTTGTCGATGTCTCGCCATGGGATAGGTTTCGGTCCTTCAGAGGTGGCTTCGTGGGGCTGCGCCACGTTCGGGGCGCGGCCCAGCGGCTTCACGCTGGTGTTGCTCCGGTCCATCGCCAGGGGAGCGAATATGCGCTGGTCGATGAAGTCGTCCCAGCTCCTGCCGGCCGCGTTGGCAATGGCCTCTCCCGCCGTCAGGACCATGATGTTCTGATAGCCGTACCGGCTGCGGAAGCTACTGCTGGGCACCAGGTGGCGGACGCGCCGGATCACTTCCTTTCGGGTGTACTCCGTCCCGTACCACAGAGCGTCCCCGCGCCGGCCCAGGCCGCTTCGATGCGACAGGGCATCGCGAAGCGTAAATTCCCGGGTGAGGTACGGATCGTAGAGCTGGAACCAAGGGAGGTACTCGGTAATCTTCGCGTCCCAGGCCATCAGGCCCTCGTCCACCAGCATCCCGGCGGCCACTGCGGTGAACAGTTTGCTGTTGGAGCCAATGGCGAAGAGGGTCTGTTCGTTCACGGGCTCTCCTGTGCTCACGTCGCGAACGCCGAACCCTCGGGCGTAGATGATCTCCCCGTCCCTGACTATGGCCACGCTCATTCCGGCGATGCCCCAATCCTCCATGGCCTCCTCGATGTAGTCATCCAGGCCCACGAGCTCCTGCTGCGCGCCGGTCGGGGACGCCCCGGCCAGGGTCGTCGCAGTCGCCGCCGACAGCAGCAGCCACGGCATCGTCACTCTCCGCATGGCCATTTCCTCCGGTTAATCGCGGGATGTGGTGAAGGTATGCCGCCTAGCGGTTCCCCGCGAAGACGCGCTCGCGAGCCGTCCCAGACGCCGCAATGTTGGTATACAATGTTGTACGTGACTCAGCAAGCTTGAGTGTGATTCAGCGGGCCGGCCTCCACACGGGAGTCTCCTGCAAGTTGCGCAAGCTTGGTGTCCAGATGGAGATGCTGGATCGCATCCGGGTGGAGCTTTCTTTCCGTGGCCGTTGATGTGGCGGAGACTGGGAAAACGGATGGGAGGGAGGACCCGTTCGGACCGATCTCGAAGACCGGGCCCCCACGGCTCCGGCACCCTCCTTGCGAAGACTCGACCAGCGCTTTAGTATGTCGATATGTGTCGTCCCATTATGGATCCGCACGGGTATACCGGACCCGCCACGGCCGGTGATCTCTACACTGTACCCGGTCTGAGCGGCAATTGCTGCCTTATGAATCGAACATGGACCCGGCATGGGCCTTGGGACACCCGATCCGGATTCGAGATTTGGGAACACCCTTGAGGATGCGCTGGATCGTCCTCATTGAGTCCTTGGAGACAAGGGACTCGGCTCTTGGCCGAGAACCGGGCGGCTGGCGTCTGACGTTCAAACCCGCTTCGGGGAAGCGGGCAGACAGCGTTGATTTGCGCGATCCTGCTTTCCCGGTGTGAACAACCCCTGACGACGTGATCACCAGCTTCTAGGCGAATTCCCGGGCAACTGACATGCAGCCATTTGGGTATACATTCTCGTGTCCATTTTCCCATTCTCCCGCCGCCGGTGCCCTTCTGCACCCCTAGCCTAGGAGGAGACTGTGTTAATCGCCGGTCTGAATTCCCTGAAACAGCCCCCGGGCGGCTCGCCACCCCCCGGGTGCTACCGCATCCGCAGAGGCCTCTTGCTCGGGATCGCCCTCTTCCTGCTCGTTCCGGTGCTATCAGCCACACCGGCTCTCGCGCAGGGGCAGACTGTGGCGGGCCGGGTCCTGAACGCCAGAACCCGTGAACCCCTCTCCGATGCCCAGATCCAGATCCTCGGCACCGAGCGGGGTGTCCTGAGCCAGACCGACGGACGCTTCATGCTGATGGATGTGTCCGGGGACCAGGTTACCCTGAGTGTCACACTCCTGGGCTACAGGAGTCTCGATCAGACCGTCCGGGTCGGCGACCGGGACGTCGTTCTGACCCTCGAACCCACCGCCGTCCAGCTCGACGAGCTCGTTGTGACCGGGACTCCCGGTGCCCAGCGGGTCCGGGCCCTGGGGAACTCGGTGGGCAGGGTGCAGGCCGCCGAGCTCCTGGAAGTCACGGCACCCACCGACGTGCGGCAGCTTATCGGCGCCCGTGTGGCGGGAGTGAACCTGGCCGCCGGCGAGGGCATGATCGGGGGCGGGGGCGCCATTGCCATTCGCGGGGTGGGGAGCCTGAGCCTCAGCAGCACGCCACTGATCTACGTGGACGGCATCCGTGTCGACAATGACGTCTCCGACACAGGAGTCGGCGACAACTACGGCAACGGGGCGAACCGTCTCGACGACCTGAACCCCGAGGACATCGAGTCCGTCGAGATCATCAAGGGTCCGGCGGCGACCACGCTCTACGGCACCGAGGCGTCCAACGGGGTGATCCAGATCATAACGAAGCGCGGACGCACCCAGGAGGCCGAGTGGGATTTCCGGATGGATCAGGGCGTCACCTACCTGCCGAGTCCGGAGACGAGGTATCCGTTGGTGTGGGGGCGGGTAGACGGGCAGCTGACCAGCCTGAACATCGTGCAGAACGACATCGACCAGGGGTACGGGTCCCCGTTCCGCACCGGCCACCTTCAGAGCTACGGCGCCAGCGTTCGGGGCGGCACGGACCGGGTGCAGTATTTCCTGTCCGGTGACTTCGGTCATCGGGAAGGGATCGTGACCTACAACTGGCAGCAGAAGCTCAACCTGCGCTCCAACCTGAGCTTCGTCCTCGGCGAGCAACTCGACCTGCAGTTCAACCTGGGAACCGTGAGGATGGAGACCGAGACTCCAGGTTCCCAGCCCCCCACCACCGGGATCCTGTGGGGTACGCCAGAGCTGCTGGACACCCGGTACCGGGGGTATCTCACCAATCCGCCGGAGGAGTTCGAGAAGCTGGAGAACGTCGAGAACTACGATCGTCTGACCTACAGCGTCCAGCTCCGGCACCATCCCAGGGAGTGGCTGAACCAGCGCTTTATCGTGGGTGGCGACTACGGGTTCAGGCGAGGCAGCGAGTACTTCCCACGTACGGCCGAGCAGCCGGGTCCCTGGGGCTCTACCAGTCAGGGCCGCAAGAACGTCGGGGACACGCGCAACGTCCTGAACACCGTGGACTACACGGCCACGGCAGGCCTCGAACTCACCTCCACCATCCGGTCGGAGACCTCGGTGGGGGCTCAGTTCATCCGACGCCAGGCGGAGGAATCGCGGGCCTACGGAGACATCTTTCCGGTGCCCGGCCTCTCCACCGTGAGCGCGACGGCGCTTCGCAGTGCGAGAGAGGACTTCGTGGAGGAGCGGACCGTGGGTGCGTTCGTCCAGCAGCAGTTCAGTTACGGGAACCGCTTCTTCTTCACGGCCGGTGTGCGAGGCGACGACCATTCGGCTTTCGGAAAGAATTTCGACTTCGTGCTGTACCCGAAATTCATGGGGAGTTGGGTGCTGAGCGAAGAGGCGTTCCTCCAGGGCGTGGAATTCCTGAACACCCTGAAGCTCCGGGGCGCCTGGGGTAGGGCGGGCCAGCAGCCCAGCACCTTCGCTGCGGTACGACTCTACAGCCCCTCCACCGGGCGGAACGCCGCGCCCACCGTGACGCCGTCGAACATCGGGAACCCGGACCTGGAGCCGGAGGTCGGCGAGGAGATCGAGATCGGCTTCGACGCCAGCTTCTTCGAAGACCGCGTTGGCGTGGAGTTCACCTACTACGACCAGACCACCAAGAAAGCCCTGGTCCAGGCGCCGGTGAAACCCTCCACCGGCTTCCCGGGAAGTCAGTCCCTCAATCTCGGCGAGATTTCCAACTCCGGCCTCGAGGTCAGCGTCAACGCCACGCCGGTCCGCCGCGAGAACCTGAGCTGGACCCTCGCTCTCGCCCTGGGCACGAACTCCAACGAGATCGTCAGCCTGGGAGGCGCCACGATCCCCCCGGGCACCTCCACCGCGGAGATCGAAGGCTTCCCCATCAGCTCCATCTTCCTCCAGAAGGTGGTGAGCGCGGAGTACGACGCCAACGGCAACCTGATCAACGTGCTTTGCGACGGCGGCAGGGGGCCCAGCGGGATGGATTCGGGCGGAGATCCCGTGCCCTGCTCCCAGGCACCCAGGGTCTTCTGGGGCTTTCCCGTCCCCTCGTGGCAGGGCAGTCTGTCCACCACACTGACCCTGTGGCGGGACCTGCGGCTCTATGCCCTGGCGGACTTCCAGGGGGGGAACACATACGTCAACGGTGACGTGGCAGCCACCCATACCCTGTTCAGCAACTCCAGGTGTGCCAACGAGATCCCGATCTGCGACCCGATCCTGGCCGCGTACAATCAGACCGGCGGGTGGAGGCAGGCGGGGATCATGCCGGCAGGGTTCGCGAAGCTGCGCACCCTGTCCGCCAGCTATTCGCTCCCGAACTCCCTGGTGACCCGGATCGGTGGCTCCCGGGCGACCCTGACCCTCGCCGTCCAGAATGTCGCCATGCTCTGGCTTGCCCAGGACCAGCAGTGGGGCCACAAGGTCATCGATCCGGAGAACATCAAGGAGGCCTCCATGCTGGACTCCTACAACCAGGAGGGCTGGCCGATCCCGACGACGATCCAGACCAGCCTCCGCATCAACTTCTGAGTCCGCGCCATGTGTATCGATGCCAGAGACGCAAAATCAGACACGCCTCACGAGATTGAGCGAGGGACCACTATGAAAGACCATGACAGGACAGGCCCGGGGCGCGGCCTCCGAAGCGTGGCAACGCTGCTCGCGGTCGCCGGGTTGCTGGCCGGATTCACGGCCTGTGACCAGCTCCTGGAGGTGGAGCTGCCCGGAGACGTCACCGAGGACGCCCTCGACAACCCGGCGCTGGCCCAGATCCTCGTGGACGGGGTGATCGCCGACTTCGAGTGTGCCTACAACAACTACAACTTCGGCTCGTCGGTCCACAGCGATGAGATGTGGCACTCCTCCGGGAACCTGGTGGAGCGCCTCTGGGGACAGCGCAGGATCACCAGCGACTTCGGCAGCTATGTGTCCGGGAGCTGTGGGGCCTGGGGCTACGGCCTATGGACCACCATGCACGTTGCCCGCTTTCAATCGGAGGACGTGTTCCAGCGCATGAGCGATTGGGAGGACGTACCGGACAAGGACTCGAGGCTCGCCACGGTACGGACGTACGGGGCCTTCCTCTACGCCTACTTCGGTGAGACCTTCTGCGAGGTGAACTTCGACGGCGGCGATCCGATGCCGCCCGACGCGGTGCTGGCCATCGCTGAGGAGAAATTCGAGAGCGCCATCCAGCTCGCCCAGTCCTCGGGCAACACGCAAATGCTCAATGCCGCCCGGGTGGGGATGGCGCGGGTGCGCCTTGACCTCGGAGACTACCAGGGGGCACGGCAGGTGGCCGAACTCGTGCCCCAAGGCTTCGTGTTCCTGGCCACCCGCTCCGCCGATTTCACTTACCGGGAGAACAAGGGGTTCAGCCAATTTGTCGACGACGGCCACCACACCGTGGCGCCGGACTTTAGGGATCTGGAGTGGAAGGGTGTGCCGGACCCCCGGGTGAACGTCACCTACACGGGTGATCTGGGCTTCGACGGCGAAACCGATCTATGGATCTCCGACAAGTGGCCGTCTCGGAGCACGCCGATTCCTGTCGCCACCTGGGAGGAGGCCCAGCTCATCATCGCCGAGGCCGCGGCCAACACCGGCGATCCGGACACCGCGGTGCAGATCATCAACGAGTTTCACCAACGGGCCGGCCTGCCCGGCTACGACCCCGCCACCGACGGACCGTTGATGGACCACATCATCCAGGAGCGGAGCCGGGTCCTATTCCAGACGGGCGGGCACCGCCTCAACGACATGCTCCGCTTCGGCCTGCCTTTCCCGGAGGGTCTGGACCACGTGGGCGATTTCTGGGGCAACACCACCTGTTGGCCGTTCCCCGACGTCGAGAAGTGATGATGTAACCGGACACTGCTGGGCAGGGTCGAGTGATAGAGGGGTAGCTCGAGCAGGCTACCCCTCTATCTGTTGCTCCCGCACGATACGCTGAATCTTCGATCCCAGCCGATCCGACGAAGTTCAGGGCTGCCCGTCCGAACCGCCTAAACCTCGACCGCGCTTCGTGAAGATGAGGATCACTCCGTTCGCCGTATCGCCACCGCGAATCGCCTCCGCCGAGGGGCCTCGAATGACCCGCACTGAGTCGATGGTCTCCAGGGGGATCAGGTCCACGATGCTGGGGCCGCCCGTGCGGGAGAGACTGCTCGGCCCGAAGTCGAAGACCCGGATTCCGTCCACGAAAACAGCCGGAGTGTTCTGTCCCGACATGGTCTTCAGGCCGCGGATGAGAAAGGTGGAGTTCCCCCCGACCTCAGAGGAACGGAAGACGGTCACGGACGCGTTGCTGGAAAGAGGCCCCGTTCCGGGAGGCAGATCGAATTCCATATCAGCGGGAGGTGGCCGGCGGCGTTCGGACACGACGAGGATCTCGTCCAGCACGGCTCCCACGGTCTCCAGGCGGACCTCGAGGTGGAAAGTCCGATCCTCCGGGACCAGGAAACGGTCGGTGAAGGTGACGTAGCCCTGGAGCCTCACACGCACGTCGACGGGGCCGGCCGGAAGCTCGGGGAACCGGAAGATTCCGTCCTCTCCGGTGCGACTCTCGAGATCCGCACCCAGGATCCGCACCTCGCACCCCTCCAGGGATCGTCCCGTGGATGCCTCCACCACGATTCCCTCCAACACACCCGTACGTTGCGCCTCCGCAGGCCGGGCGACCAGCACGGAGAGGACCAACGCCAGGCCCAATGCCGCCACCCCGAGACGACCTTTGGGAGGGGTGAAGCTCATATCGGTATTCCCTCTGCTGGCAGGATGGGCTTGCTGCTCGACAAGCTTTTGTACACCGATCCATAGCCCGTGGTTTCAAGCCCCGATGCACAATCCTCCTATTGGGACCAGGATCCAGGCCTCCCCTCCTTCTTGCCTCATCGGAACAACGACACCCACATTTCGCCGTTATCTCCTAGGCCCTGCTTCGGTGGTGCCTGTTCCTTTCAAGCGCATCCCGATCGAGGTGAAACGTGGGATGAGACGAAGAGCCGGCAGCTTCATCTTGATCTTTCTCGTTGCCGCGTGCAGGGGGAAATCCCAGGCGCCGGATGGGAGCCCCCCCCTTGAGAAGGCTTCTACCGGCCTGGAATCGCGGCCCCCGAAATCCTGCGGAGGCCGACGATGAAGTCCAGTTCATCAGCCCGGTGACGAATCATGAAGTCGCATTGGAAGAGGGCGTTTCTGGCGGTGGGCGTGTTCCTGGTGGCCATGGCGCCCCGATCGTCGACGTGGAGTGGCACCTTCCGAGGCCCCCTCGTCCTCCTGGAGGAGGTGGATGCCTACTACCATCTGCGCCGTATCGAGCTGGCCCTGGCGAATGACCTGGTGGTGCCTGCCGTCGACACCTACAACAACCATCCATTCGGAGCCCCGGTCGACTGGCCGCCCGGGTTCGATGTCCTGCTGGCTCTCACCTGGCACCTGCTCTCCCAGGTCACTCCAGATTCGGTCAGCCCCGCCGCCGTGGGGGCTGTGGGAGTAGCGGTCCTGGGGAGCCTGGCAGCCGCGGTGGCGGCGGTCTTGGCGGCCCGGTGGAGCGTGTGGGCTGGACTCGTTGCCGGGCTGGCTGTCGCCTGGTCTCCGGCCGCCGTCGCGTACTCGCGGATCGGTCGTCTGGACCACCATGCGATCGAACCGCTGTGGTTGGTGGTGTTCTGTGCTGTCTACGCGTGGTCCCGCCGGAGGCCTTCCCGGCGCCGAGCGGCAGTCCTGGGGTTCTCCCTGGCCATGGGGACCGCTTTCTGGCCGGGGCTGGCGTTCTATGCCGCGGTCCTTGCCCTGGCTCTGGCCCTGGAAGCGTGGATCAGATGGCGAGAGGTTCCCGGGAAGGAGGTGGCGGCGGCGGACGACGAGGCGCCGGCACGGGGTGGGGCAGCTGGACGGCAAGCAGAATGGGAACGGAGGGGGTCCGCGGCGCGGCACGGCACGGTCACGTATCTGGCTGCTGCGGCCACCTCGGCCTTGCTGGCCCTCACCTCACCATGGGGACGAGAGTTCGAAGTCGTCTACTACGCCCTCTCCTGGTTTCAGCCTCTGATCTTCGGTGCGCTGGCCTTTGCCTTCGGCGCCACTGCCTTCGTGCAGAACCGGGGGGGTCAGGATCGCCGAGCCTGGGCGATCGGGTGTGTGGCCCTCGCCGGAGTGTCCGTTCCCGTCCTGTTGGCCGGAAGCGGTACCCTGGAATCTGGACTGGACTTCCTGTTCCGGCGCGATCCGGTGGCGGCAACCTTGCTGGAGTCCCGATCACTGGTGGAGATGGGCTTCGGGTATGCATTGAGCTGGCTCACTCCGCTGGGTGTGGCCCTCCCGGCCTTGTGGTTGATCACCATTGCTGTCGGCGTGCGTCGAACCAGCCTGGATCCTCTCCTGGCGGCGTCCCTGGCTCTCAGCCTCCTGGCGGCACCGTTCACGGTTCTGCAGATGCGGTTCGGTCCTCATGCAGCCGTAGCGTCGGGCCTTCTGGCCGGCTGGCTCATCTCCCGATCGAGGCGTCCGCTCCTGGCCGGAGGTCTAGCCACTGTGCTGGTTGCGGGGCTGGCGTGGGGAGTCCGGCCTGCCACCTTGCCCGACTCAGCCGTCCATCCCTTCCTCCTCGGAGGCTTCGATGCGCTGGTGTGGTTGCGCCGTGCTCCGCCCCCGACCAGTCACCTCCGACAACCGTGGCGACACCCGGAGTACGGTGTCGCAGCCGAGTGGATGTGGGGCCATTGGATCACGCAGATCGGGCAGAAGCCCAACATTGCCAACCCGCTGGGCCAGACCCCGCGTAACCGGCAGGGAATCGAGGAGGTGGCGCGCCTCTTCCTCGCCGAGTCCGAGACCGAAGCCTTGGCGATCATCAAGCGCCTGGACATCCGGTACCTCCTGCTGACGTCGATTCCCGAGGCGCTTTCCGACCTGGCGGGCCAGGCGGGCCGGAACCCGGATCGGTACGTGGCCCACGACTTGGAGGGCTCACCGATCTACTTGCCACCCTTCTTCGAAACCTTCCACTCCCGCCTCTATCTGGGCGGCGGCGCCGGCGAGGAGGGGACGGAACCCATGGCTGGAGTGCGCCTGGCGTTTGATTCCAGGGTGCGAATCGATTTCATGGGGCTTAGGCCCGCAGTACGGATCTTCGAGGTCGTGCCCGGGGCAACGCTTAAGGGACGATGCCCGTTCGGAGCCGTGGAGGGCCGGGCGGAGCTTGCCGAGTCGGAGCTGGTGTACACAGTCAGTGACGTCCCGGATCCGGACGGTGCGTTTGCGTTGGAGCTCCCCTACGGGTCCGAGGAGGCCGAAGCGTCCATCCCGGCCCGCATCACCGTCCGCTGTGGCCAGGAGGAGAGGGTGGTCCAGGTTTCCGAGAACGATGTCCTCCGGGGTGGTACCGTTCCGGTTGGCGCATTCTCCGGGCAGGGGAGCGCCTCTGCGGGGGAGGGGACGGACCCGTTCCCGGACGGACGCCCGGCGGTTCCACCTCCGGGGTGAACCCGGAAGGCCGCGCCGGTCTCGGTTCCATGGAGTCCCCTCTAACTCAACCCATACCCCAAAGAGTGGGTGAGCCCCGGAGTCGTCCCTTCGTCCAGATCTCTATGACCCCCGCCGGATATCCCGTGCCGTACCTGGTCGCGGCGTCGGCGGCACTCAGCAGGCGCATCTCCCGGATATCGTGGACGACAACCTCGTGTAGAGCGTCGATCTCTCCGCGCGGGATTCCGTCCAGAGACACGCTGGGGTGACCCCCAACCGCCCCCTGGAAGCTCACTGCCCCTCTGGCAATCATCCAACCGGGGCGCAGGTGCCAGAGAGCCTCAAAAGCCGACAATTCCTGAATCTGATCCAGCTCTTCCTCGGTGATGAGATTCCTGTCGCCCCTCGAGTTCCCGCCTCCTGTCCCCGTTGCACAACCACACAGGGCGAGCGCGAGGAGACCTCCGGCGAGGAGCGCTGGGGCTTTCATCGACATGACCCTCTCCTTCCATGAGGGGCAGGCACCGCTGCGCGGAGCCCCTCCGAGTCCCTGGTGGCAAGCTTCTGGAGAACACCGACCTCCGCTTCAGGGACGACGGACGACCCGTCCCGCCATCGCTCTGCATAGAGACCGTTCGCGTTCTCCCGCTGGGTGCCCTTACTATAGAGTCAGCGCTCGAGCCTCGCTTTCCCTCTTCACCACGCTACTGTCCTCGGAGGTTCTCCGTGAACACACGTCCTCTCCTGTTCGCAGGCGCCTGGGCCCTCCTGTTCTCCCTGGTACTATGGCCTCTGTTCGAGGCGCCCCTGGCCGGGCAGGGCACCCGGCTCCTCCGGGAGCCTGCCGTGAGCCAGGATCTGATCGCCTTCGCCTACGCCGGCGACCTATGGGTGGTGTCGCGAGCCGGCGGAACCGCTCGCCGGCTCACCTCCACGGCGGGCGTCGAGGCGGACCCTCGTTTCTCGCCGGACGGCGCCCTCATCGCCTACACGGCAACGGTGGCCGGGAACACCGATGTCTATGCAGTACCGGTGGAAGGGGGAGATCCGCGCCGCTTGACGTATCACCCAGGTATCGACCGCGCCCGGGGCTGGACGCCGGACGGACGCGGCGTCATGATCGAATCCGGCCGCGCCAGCGCGCCGATCCCCTACCCGAGGGTGTGGATCGTGGCCCTGGAGGGTGGGCTGCCCGAGGCGATGCCGATGCCTCGGGCCTTTACCGCCGCGATCTCGCCCAACGGCAAGAGCGTGGCGTATGAGGAATTCTCTACCGCGTTCATCACCAGCGCCCAGAACAGGACCAGCCAGTGGCGACACTACCGCGGCGGGCGGACCCACCCCATACGGGTCATGAGCCTCGACGACTTCTCGGTGCAGACCCTCCCGTGGATCGACAGCAACGACACCGACCCGATGTGGGTCGGGGACCGGATCTACTTCCTCTCCGACCGGAATCACACCGTCAACCTCTTCTCCTGGTCGCAGCGGACCGGTGAGGTCCAGCAGCTCACCGCCCACGAAGATCATGACATCATGAGCGCGTCGGGAGGAGCTGACGCCATTGCCTACGAGCAGGCCGGCTACATCCACCTCTTCGACCTGGCAGCCGGAGAGTCCCGACGGCTCACGGTCGAGGTGAAGGGGGACCTCCCTTGGGCCCGGCCCCGCTTCGAACCGGCCGCCCCGATGGTCCGGAGCATGGCGCTCTCCCCCACAGGCGTGCGGGTGGCCTTCGAGGCCAGGGGCGAGATCCTCACGGTTCCGACCCAGGAGGGCGACTACCGGAACCTCACGAGGAGCCCCGGGGTCCACGACCGATCGCCGGTCTGGTCCCCGGACGGGAGGCGGATCGCGTGGCTTTCGGATGCCGGAGGCGAGTATCAGTTGATGGTCGGAGACCCTCTGGGCCTTGAGGAGCCCCGACCCGTGCCGCTCCCGGGGACGGCCTTCTTCTCCGATGTCCGCTGGTCTCCAGACGGGGAGCGGATCGTCCTCGCGGACAACCATCTGAACCTCTGGCTTCTGGAGGTCGAGAGCGGCCGCACCACGAGGATCGACACCGACACGTATCCCGATCCCGGCCGGGGGTTCGACCCGGTCTGGTCTCCTGACTCCCGGTGGATCGCGTATTCGAAGAGCCTGGACAACCACATGCGGGCGATCTTCGCCTTTTCCCTGGAATCGGGGCGAGGCTCCCGTTTGACGGACGGGCTTTCCGACGCGGTGTCGCCCGCGTTCGACGCGGACGGCCGTTTCCTCTACTTCCTGGCCAGCACCAACGTCGGACCCACCGTTGGGTGGCTGGAGATGAGCTCCCTGGATCACCCGGTGACCCGCTCCATCTATCTGGTGGTCCTGCGCGACGGAGATCCTTCCCCTCTGCTTCCAGCGATGGGGGACGAGCCTGCCACCTCCCCTCCGGCCACCCCGATCGGGGACACCTCCGACGTCGTGCGGATCGACCTGGACGGGATCGACCAGCGAATCCTGGCTCTGGGCGTGCGGGCCGGTGCCTATACACGGCTTTCGGCGGGGCCCGCCGGGACCGTCTTCTACCTGGATGCCCCGCCCAACGGCGTCCCGACCCTGCAACGGTACCGGCTGAGTGAAAGGAAGGCCGATGCCTTTCTCGGCGGCATTCGGGACTATGGGCTATCGGGCGACGGCAAGAAGCTCCTCTACCAGGCGGGAGCTGGGTCCGCCGCCCGGTGGGGCGTGCTTCCGACGGACCGCCCCGCCACCGTAGGGGACGGAGCGGTCAACATGGCCGGCATCGAGGTACGGATCGACCCTCGGGCCGAGTGGGGGCAGATCTTCCACGAGACGTGGCGCATCCAGCGGGAGTTCTTCTACGATCCCGAGATGCACGGAGCGGACTGGGAGGCCGTGTACGAGAAGTACGCCCCCCTCGTTCCGCACGTGGGGCACCGCGCGGACCTGGGGTACCTCATCGCGACGGTCGGCGGGGAACTGGTGGTGGGGCATTCCTACCTCACGGGCGAGGGTGACCAGCCGAAAGAGGATCCCATCTCGGTCGGCCTCCTCGGCGCAGACCTGGCCGAGGAGAACGGCCGCTATCGCATTCGACGGGTCTACGACGGGGAGAACTGGAACCCGGAGCTCCGGGCTCCCCTCAGCGAGCCGGGGGTCGATGTCGCCCAGGGGGACTACATCCTCGAGGTGAACGGCCGCGAGCTGGCGCCGCCGACGAACCCGTTCAGCGCCTTTGAAGGCCGGGCTGGCCGCCAGGTGACCCTTCGCGTCAACGCCCACCCGACGCGAGAGGGTTCCCGGCTGGTCACGGTGGTTCCCGTCGCCAGTGAGTCTGGCTTGCGCACTCGCGCCTGGATCGAGGAGAACCGCCGCACGGTGGACCGGCTGTCGGGTGGCCGGCTGGCCTACGTGTGGCTCCCCAACACAGGCGGGGCCGGCTACACCGCGTTCAATCGGGATTTCTTCGCCCAGCAGGACAGGGGAGGCGCCGTGATCGACGAGAGGTACAACCAGGGCGGTATGGTGGCCGATTACGTGGTGAACGAGCTGGACCGGAAGCGGATGGGCTATTTTGCGCAACGCGACGGAAGGGAGGTCCCGTCCCCGGCCGCCGGGCTGTACGGGCCCAAGGTCATGCTCATCAATGAGTCGGCCGGGTCCGGCGGCGACGCCCTTCCCTACTATTTCAGGTTGCGTGGGATCGGTCCGCTGGTGGGCACACGCACGTGGGGGGGCTTGGTGGGCACGCTCGGAACGCCCCCCACCATCGACGGAGGCGGGATCACCGCCCCCTCGCTGGCCTTCTACGACATGGACGGACGGTGGGCCGTGGAGAACGAGGGCGTCGCCCCGGACATCGAGGTGGAGTACGCGCCCGGCCCGGTCATCGACGGGCACGACCCGCAGCTGGAGCGGGCGGTGGAGGAGGCGCTGAGACTGCTCGAGGAGAGTCCCCCGGCCCGCAGGCCGCGACCCGCTCCCATCGATCGCGTCTCCCGGCCCGGCGGCGTTCCTTAGGGGGACGACGAAGAGCGCATCAGGCAGAAGGGGACCCCACCACCCTCGTCACCCGGTGGGACGCTCCATCGGTTGCCCCCGGCGGACGGGACACACCCCCGCCCACCGGGGACCCTTGCCGCTACCTCCCGACCTTCTGGAACCAGATGTCGCGGGCCCGGCCGTTGCCGGCATGGAATCCGGTGATCCGCCCCTGGCCGTCCCGACTGAACACCACCTGCGTCACCGGCATCGTCCCGGAGAAGGTGTCCCCCTCCGTATGGGTGAGCGGGGCCGTTCCGAAGCGACGGTGCCGGACCACGAGACGATCCTCCTCCATCCGGAGCTCATAGAAGGTCTCCAGCTCCTCGCTGAAGTACCGCCCCTCGAACGAGGCCAGGTCCACGGCGGGTCTGTCTTCGACCATCCGGCGCCCCGGATGGTCCCCGTCCTGGTGGAAGGTGACCCGCTCCGCAATCTCCCCTCCATCACGGTGGAAGGTCACCCGGGCCGGGGCCCCCTCCACGGAGAAGGTCGTGTCGCTGGTCGGAGTCAGCGCCGTAGCCGGCTGGCCGGCGACCTGGATTCGCAGCTGCTGCCCCTCAAGTTCCACCGACACCACGAGCCCTCCCAGCGTGGTCATCTCGTAGCGTCCCACGTAGCGGCGAAGCGTTGCGACCGGCACGTTCACGCCTGCGGCCCGCTCAATGGGCTCCATGTGCTCGCCGAAAAAGGCTTCCGCCACGGTCCCGGCGATCCCCCCCGGGACTCCCTGGTAGTTGCTGAAGACAACGTACCCGGCGTCCAGGTCCGGGTAGTAGATGAACGTGGAGCTGTGGGCGATGTCGTTCCCGCCATGCTGCCACCTGCGGAGCCCGCGGTTGGTGTCGAGGAAGAGCCCCAGACCGTAGTTCGTGCTCTCGCCGTTGGTGAGCGTATAGGGCGTCGTCAGCGCCTGGATCACCTCCGGGCCACCCAGCTCGGCAGTCTTGAAGTTCCGCATCCAGCGAGCCATGTCCGAAGGGGTCGTATAGATCCCGCCGGCGCCTTGCGCCGCGTGGAGGTCTCGGACCTCCTGAAAGCCCCCCTCCCCGGGAATATAGCCCACCGAGCGACCCGGGATGATCTGGCTCGGGCTTGCCCGTACCCAGGTGCGGGTCATCCCAAGCGGGAGGAAGACCTCGTCGCGCATCCACTCGGAGAAGGGACGCCCGGTGACCTTCTCCACCACCCGGGTAGCCAGGGAGAAGCCGGTGTTGTTGTAGTTGAACTCACCGCCTGGCTCGTTCTGGAGGGCCGTCTGCCGCTGGACGACCTCGATCATCTCGTCCGGGCTGATGTAGTCGCTCTGGAGGACCTGGCGACCGGCGATGATCAGGGTGTTGACGAACTCCCGGTAGCCGGTGGTATGGCTCAGGAGGTTTCGGACCGTGATGGGCTTCCCGAAATCGGGAAGCTCGGGGATGTACGTGTGGACCTCGTCGTCCAGGGAAAGTGCCCCGCGAGACGCCAGGAGGGCCAGGGCGAAGCCGGTGAACTGCTTCGAGGTGGAGCCGATGTTGGTGGGGGTGTCCGGGTCGAAGGGCACCCCGTGGGTGAGGTCCGCAGCCCCGTACCCTCGAATGAAGGCCAGCTCCCCACCCCTCACCACCCCTACCACCGCACCGGGGGTGTCCTCGGCGAAGTAGGCCGCGGCCTGGTCCACCTTCCCCTCCGGGGTGGTGGCCACCGGCTCGGAGCGGAGGAGGCGCACCTGGACGGCCCCACCGGCGCCTTCCGTCACGGGGGCCACCTCCACCCTGTAGCGGCCCGCAGCCTCGGTGGAGAAGGTGAAGATCTCGGGCCCTCCCTTCCCGACCCGCGACGCCCGGACCACCCGGTCGCCGCCCGGGCCGGTCACGGTCACCATCACGTCAACGCCTTCCTGCTCGACCCGGCCAACGACGAAGCGGCCCTCCGCCAGTTCCAGATCGTAGACGAGGGTGTCACCGGCGGGGAGGGTCGCCGACACCACCTGGCCCGGCTCCAGGCGCCCCGTCTGCTGAGCCGCCAGCGGCGTGAGCGACAGGACGACAAGCAGGAGGAATGCGAAGCAGGCTTTCATGTCCGGCACTCCGGAGGAGGAACAGTTGCGTGCATCCGGAGGAGGACGGAACGCCGACGACCTCCGTCCGCTTGGACGACCCCGCGAGCGTTGTGGACAGTATGGTATACCACGCCGTGGGCGGCAAGCGGGAGGATCGCCACACGAAGGATCACAACAGTCAAGGACCGCAACACCGGCACCGGCTCAAGGGTCTTGCGGGACGGTTCCCCACGCCATAGCGTAACCTCGACTGTATACACATAGATATCCCCGTTCGTCGGCGAAGCTGAGCACCGGGTATCCATGCGGCTAGGCCGGACGAGCCTCCACCCCACCTTTCATCCCTCCGCGTTGCATTGCATCTGCGCACGCGGGACTCGCGAACCCTTATCATCCACACACGGAGGTACGCTATGCAGGATCTGGCCCAAAGCGTGTCGGGAGGCCCGTCAAGGAGGTGCCGTGGTCTCATCCGGAGCGCACTAGGACTGACCCTGGCCACGGCCGCGCTCGCGTTTTCGGGGGCGAGTCCCCTCTCGGCGCAGGCAGGCACAATGGCAGGGACGGTCATGAACGCCATCACCCTGCGGCCCCTTGGGGGGGCGCAAGTGATGATCGAGGGCACGGAGCGAGGCACGCTGGCCGATGCAAACGGCCGCTTCCTGCTCCTGAACGTCCAGGGCACCGAAGTGGAGCTCCGGGTCGTCATGCTCGGCTACCGCGAGGTCCGGGTCACGGCCCGGGTGGGTGACACCGGCATCCGTATCCTACTTGAGGAGTCAGCCATCGCCCTGGACGAGTTGGTGGTGACGGGCCAGCCCGGCGGAACCGCACGACGGGCCATCGGCAACTCCATCGCCACGGTGAACGCGGCCAACGTCGTGGGGACAGCCGCGCTGAAGTCCATGCAGGAGCTGATCAACGGCCGGGCACCCGGGGTGGTCATCATGCCGGGCACGGGAATGATCGGGAGTGGCTCGGTGATCCGGGTCCGTGGGAACTCCACCTTCTCCCTGTCCGGCGAGCCGCTGATCTACGTGGACGGAGTGCGGGTGCTGAACGAGGTGGGGAGCGGGATCTCTGTCCAGGCTTTCAGTTCCGGGGTCGTCTCCCGCCTCAACGACTTCAATCCCAACGACGTGGAGAGCATCGAGATCCTGAAGGGTCCTGCGGCGGCCACCCTGTACGGGACGGAAGCGTCCAGGGGGGTGATCAATATCATCACGAAGAAGGGGACGCCGGGCGGTGCCCGCTACTCGTTGACGGTCAAGCAGGGAGCGAACTGGTTTTCAGACCCTGAAGGTCGCCTTCCCGTGAATTACTGGCGGGACCCCACCGGAGAAGTCCAATCCCTCAACATCGCCCAGCGGGAGAAGGACCTGGGAAGGCCCTTGTTCCGGACGGGGGGGGTTCGGGCCGTGGGCCTCGCCGTTTCCGGCGGGAGTGAGGGGATGCGCTATTACCTAGGCTTCGACTCGGACAAGAACGAGGGCGCGGAGCGGAACAACTTCCGCGACCAGATCAGCACCCGGGCGAACCTACAGATACTTCCCAACGAGAACCTGGACATCTCCGTCAGCACTGGCTATGTGACCAGCCGCACGCAGTTGTCCTGTGAGGCCGGCTGCGGGGGCACGATGTGGGGAGCCGTCTTCGCCACCCCCCAGTTCCTGGGGGAGAACTGCGCAGTGGGCTCAGCCTACGGGTGCGGCTTCACCCGTGGGTTTCGGAGCGCGCCCCCGGAGCGGTATTACTCGTTCGAGGTGTTCCAGGACATCGACCGCTTCACCGGGAGCGTTACCGCGAACTGGCGCCCCCTACCCTGGATGGCGCACCGGTTCACAGTGGGCACGGACCTGACGGCGGAGCAGAACGAAGAGTACCAGCCGAGGGTCGATCCCGCCCTGGACACGCTCATCTACTTCCTGGGGCCCACCACAAGCCTGGGCTATAAATACCAGACCCGCCGAACCCATTACAACAACACCTTCGACTACGCCGCCACGGCTAACCTCAACCTGAGGGAGAACCTCAGCTCGGCCACTTCGCTGGGGATGCAGTACTACCAGAAGCGGATTGAGTTCATCGGGGTCCAGGGGAACGAGTTTGCCGCCCCTGGGCTCGAAACAGTGGCCACCGCCGCCCGCAAGACCTACACTTCCGACGATTACCTAGACAACAACACCCTGGGGTTCTACGGGCAACAGCAGTTCGGCTTCAACGACCGCCTATTCCTCACAGCTGCCCTCCGCGTTGACAACAACAGCGCCTTCGGCGAGGACTTGCGCTGGGTCCTCTACCCCAAGGCCAGCCTCTCCTGGGTGCTGAACGAGGAGCCGAGGCTCCAGGAGTTCATCCCCGAGTTGGTCAACACGCTCAAGCTGCGGCTCGCCTACGGCCAATCTGGGCAGCAGCCCCTGTCCTTCAGTGCGCTGCGTACCTACGCATCCATCACGGGGCCAAATAACACTCCCGCCGTAACACCCTCATCGGTGGGGAACCCCAACCTCGGCCCCGAGCGGGGGCACGAGTTCGAGGCCGGGTTCGACGCGGGGCTCTGGCAGGAGAAGATCGGCCTGGAGTTCAGCTACTACCATAAGCGTACGACGGACGCGATCCTGCTGAGGCCCAACGCACCCTCCGGTGGATTTACCTCATCTAGCTATGTGAATGCGGGTGAGATCCTGAATACCGGAGTGGAGGCTCTCATAAGGGCGCAGCTCCTCAACCGGCCAGCGATGGCTTGGGACGTCACGCTTACGGCGGCCACCAACCACTCTGAGGTGCTGAAGCTCGCCGGAGGGGACACCACCATCATCTCGGGGAGCTTCCAGCACCGCATCGGCTACGCACCCCGGTCCTGGTTCCGGGAGCGCGCGGTCAGCGCCACGTACAATGCGGCGACCAACACGGTCACGGACATCATGTGCGACGACGGGAGCGGGGGCGTGGTGCCCTGCTTCAACGCCGCCGGACAGGTGGTGGCGCCCCGCATCTACCAGGGCCGGTCCACTCCCTCCTTCGAAGGCTCTGTCTCCACAGGGCTCCGCATCTTCGAGCGGCTCAGCCTGAACGCCATGCTGGACGTCAAGACGGGGTACCGGAAGTACGACAACAACCTGCGGGCCCGATGCCAGATCTTCAGCCTCTGTCTGGAGAACGTCTACCCCGAACGCTTCGACCCCGCCCGCATCGCGGAGGTCAGGAGCAACGGCACCCTTGTGTCGTTTGTCATCAACGATGCCAGCTTCGCCAGGCTCCGGGAGGTCTCCCTCACCTATTCGGTGCCCGAGAGCTACGCACGCTTTATCCGCGCAAGCCGAGCCTCCATCAACGTGGCTGCCCGCAACATCTACACCTGGACGAGCTACACTGGGCTGGATCCGGAGAACATGTTCCTCTCCGGCGGCAACGTAGGCCTCGAGCAGGACAACCTGCCGCAGCTCATGACGTTCATCACTACCTTCAACGTGAGCTTCTGAGGAGGCCTGGCCATGACGAAACAAATCCATGGGAGCGCACGTCCCCGCAGCAGAGCCCACCGGTGGATTGCGGCGGGGCTCATGGCCATGCCCTTGATGGCCGCGTGCGATTTCGACGACCTGCTGGACGTCACCGCCCCCAGCAGCCTTCCGGCGGAGAACCTGGAATCACCGGCGGCCATGGCACTCTTGGTGAATGGCGCCATCGGCAACTTCGAGTGCGCCCTGGGCGCCGCGATGGTGGTGACCGGCGTCATCGCCGACGAGTTCGGAGATGCGCAGCTTGGCGCAGCCCAGTGGCCCTATGATCGCCGGGACGCCAACACCCAGCCGGGTGGAATCTACGGCACCAGTGGGTGTACCTCCGCCCAGGGGCCGGGCATCTATTCCCCTCTCTCCGTAGCCCGGTGGTCGGCGGACAATGCCCTCACCAGGCTGGAGAGCTTCTCGAACGCCGAGGTGCCCAAGAGGGATTCCCTCATGGCGGCTAGCGCTCTCTACGCGGGCTTCAGCCTCGCCCACTTGGGGATGGCCATGTGCTCCGCGGCGCTGGACTTGGGCCCGGAGATGACGAACATCCAGCTCTTCGCGGAAGCGGAGAGCCGGTTCAGCAAGGCGCTCCAGGTGGCCACGGCAGCCGGCGTCACTGCCTATGCTCATGCAGCCAACGTCGGTCTCGCGCGGGTCCGTCTCTACCAGGGGGACAAGTCCGGGGCTGCCGCGGCGGCAGCGCTGGTGCCTGCCGGCTTTGTCCTGAACGGGACGGCATCCGACGCCGAGTCACGGCGATACAACCGGGTCTACCACTCCAACATCTACTCCCGGTTCTATACCGTTGAGGCGCAGTCCCGGGACCTGCGGACAGAGGGAGTCCCCGACCCCCGGGCCAAGGTGATCAACAGCGGTCTGCGAGCCGCGGACGGCGAGATCGCCTGGTTCCAGCAAAAGCACACGGCATTCGGCTCGCCCCTTCCGGTCGCTCGTTATCAGGAGGCGCAGCTCATCCTGGCCGAGGCCCAGGGGGGCCAGACCGCCGTGGACATCGTGAACGCCTTGAGGGCTCCTCACGGCCTGCCTGAGTACACAGGACCCACGGATGCCGCTTCGATCCTGAACCTCATCATCGAGGAGCGGCGCAGGGAACTCTTCGTGGAGGGTTTCCGCCTCCACGACATCCATCGTTTCAGCCTGCCCCTGATTCCGGCACCGGGAACAGAGTACCCCATCAAGGGTGGATCGTACGGGAACACCACCTGCCTACCCCTGCCGGACGTGGAGCGCTTCAACAATCCCAACATCGGCGGCGGGTAAGCCGAAGATCAACGCTCGGGCCGGGCATATACCCGGCCCGAGCGCATTGGGGGCCTCATGGAAGAGAGCCTCAACAAGGGCCCGCTTCCCTACCTCCCAAGCCCCCGATGCTCACGCCCCCTCGCAACCACCACCCCCCCCTTGGCCACCCGGTAGGCGCCCAGCGTCAGGACTGGCAGCACGAAGACAAGCAGAAAGCCCCAGGTCACGGTGCCGTACCCTCTAGCGATGAGACCCACGAGGCCGAAGGACGACAGGGTGGCACCGACCACCAGTAGGAAGAGTGCCGTGAGGGGCCGGATGATCCGGGGCATCTCCCGGCCCTTCTCTTCAAAGACTCCTGCGATCCGCTCGTTCACAGCGTGGATCAGCCCCGCGCCCGTCTCGATGAGGGTGCCGAAGAGGACCAGTTGGAAGGTAAGCTGGAATGCCCGCGACCCAATGATCTCCAGGACGTGGTTCACGGGAACCGGCCTGTCCAGGATCTGGGGATACTGGCCCGCCATGGCCAGGAAGAGGAGGATCGCCGGAAAGATTGCGATGGGTCCGGCGATGACACCGGCGATCAGTCCCCCCTTCCTGGACTCAACGTGGCGCACGACAAAGAGGATGGCCGGGATGATCCCAAGGTTGTATCCAGCGTAACGGACCCCCGCCAGTGCCCATCCCTGTCGGAACTCACCCTCCGCCATGATGCCGGTGATGGCGTCCCCGAAATGTCGGAAGGCCAGGACGATGAGTACGATGTAGAGGCCGTAGAGGATGAAGGACCAGAAGGCAAGGACCCGCTCCACCGTCTTGGAGCCCCCCAGCACCACCAGCCCCACCGCAAGCATGATTCCCACCACCCCAACCGCATAGGGGAACCCGAACAGCTCCAGGATGATCTGCCCCGCCGCCGCAGCGATGACGGCCAGCACGATAAGGAGATAGACCAGGTAGCATCCCTCGTAGATTAGCCACCCCTTACCCAGGAGTGCCTTGAGGAAGCGGCGGTAGTCGTAGGTGTGGTAGACGTGGGCGAAAGCGAAGGTCACGCCCGCCACGGCGCTCCAGATGACGGTGGACACCAGGACCATCCCGGCAAGGCCGCCCGCGGGCCCGTAGCTCAGAAAGAACTCCACGAGTTCCCGGCCCGTGCCGTACCCACCGCCGATGACCACCGATTGGAAGACGAACCCCGGGAGGAGGTAGCGCTTGAAGAACTGAGTGATCTTCATGGATCAGATCCTGGCCGTTTGAGCCCCGTCCACCACCACTGCGGCACCCGTGATGTACTTCGCCTCGTCAGAGGCCAGGAAGAGGGAGAGGTGGGCCACATCCCACCCTTCTCCCTGCTTCCCGGTGGGGCAGAGCGCGTCCCGCCTCTCCATCATGGCCTCCACGTCCCCTCCGTAGGCCCCCGTAAGGGCACCCACAACGAATGGAGTGGCCATCATGCCCGGGAGAACCGCATTGGCACGTATCCCCTTGGCGGCGTACTCCACGGCCACGTCCCGGGTGAAGGCGATGATGCCCGCCTTGGACACGGCGTAGGGGAGTGAGAGGGCCGGTAGGGTCCGGATGGCGTTGATGGACGAGATGTTCACGATGGCACCGCCCCCCTGCTTCTCCATGTGGGGTACCACCTCCTTGCAGAGGAGGAACATGCTCTTGAGGTTCACCGCCATGGTCCGGTCCCAGCTCTCCTCGCTGGTCTCGGCAAGCCCTCCCGGGATCTCGATCCCTACGTTGTTGTGGAGGATGTCGATGCGGCCGTAGCGGGCCAGGCACTCTTCCACGGCCCGCCGGCAGTCGCCTGCGTCACTCACGTCGGCCTGGAACGAGAAGCAGTCGCCGCCCTCCTGCCGGATCATGCTCTCCGTGGCCCTCGCGGCGTCCAGAGCCAGGTCCACCAGCATCACCCGTCCTCCCTCCCGGGAGAAGACGATGGCTGCGGCTCGGCCGTTTCCGATTCCCGGACCCACCGAGCCGGCTCCGGTGACGATGGCGACCCTTCCAGCGATGCGGCCACTCATGGGTTCATCGCTCCTTTCTGGCAGTCAGGGACGAAGATTGATCGGGGCCGGCGGATCCGGGTTGCCGATACCCGGGCCCCCGGAGGACCCGCCCGGGCTTGGCGCCGGTATGAGATCCCTCCCAGACCACGGGGACCCCGTTCACGAACACGTGCACGACCCCCACGGAAAGTCGGTGTGGGTCCTCGAATGTGGCCCGGTCCCGGATCTCCTCGGGGTCGAAGACCACCACGTCGGCGAAATAGCCCTCTCCCAGTACTCCCCGCCCTTGCAGGAAGAGGCGACGGGCCACGGCGGAGGTGGCCTTCTGGACGGCCTCTTCCAGAGGAATCACCCCCTCCTCCCGAACGTACATCCCGAGGATCCGAGGGTAGCTGCCGTAGGCCCGGGGGTGGGCCAGCCCCTCCACGCTGTCGGGGTCCATCCCCCCGGCATCGGTGGACCACTTGATCCATGGCTGTCGGAGCTGTCTCTGAACGTTCTCCTCGCTCATCATGAAGAAGATGGAGCCGATCCGCTGGCCCTCCGCCAGGACCAGGTCCATGGCGGCGTCGATCCAGTGGAGCCCCATTTCACCCGCCGCATCCGCCAGTGACTTCCCCCTCCACCCCTTGTGCTCCTCCCGGTTGAGGCCCATGAGGAGGACTCCTTCCGGAGTGGACAGCTGGCACAGGTTCTCCCAGTCGGTGGCGTCCTGGAGGATCTCCGCCTTGATGCGGCCCCGGGCCTCCGGATCACGGAGGTTTTCGAAGAGCTTCCCGTCCGCTGAGGCCCAGGGTGGGAAGCAGGCGGAGAGGCCCGTTCCCCCCGCCACGTAGGGATACATATTGGCCTGGACGTCGAGCCCCGCCCTCCGAGCCGAATCGACCTTCTCGACGACCTGGTCGATCTTCGGCCAGTTCCGACGCCCGGCCACCTTCAGGTGGTAGATCTCCACCGGAACACCCCCCTCCTGCCCTATGCGGAAAGCCTCGTCCATGGCCTCCAGGATCTCGTCGGCCTCCGAGCGCATGTGGGTGATGTAGACACCACCGTAGGGAGCCATGGCCCTGGCGATCTCCACGAGCTCCTCGGTGCCGGCGAAGCTCCCGGGAGGGTAGATGAGCGCCGAGGCCACCCCGAAGGCCCCGTCCTCCATTCCCCGGCTGGTGACGGCCCGCATGCTGTCCAGCTCTGCGGAGGTCGGGGGTCCCATAGCCGTTCCCTTGGCATAGGTCCGGATGGTGGCGGCCCCTATGAAGGAGCCCACGTTGGCGGAGACGCCCCGCTCCTCCATGACCCGGAGCCAGCGGTCGAAACCTCTCTCCCCCTTGAAGGAGCGGATCAGCTCGATGTACCGCGGATTGGAGCTCCCCATGGACTCGATCATGCCGTCGTTCACCGGAGCGGGGGTGGAGCCCTCCCCCAGGATCTCCGTGGTGATCCCCTGGGTGATCTTGCTGACCACGCGGCTATCGCCGTTCAGAAATGCCCCCAGCGAATGGCTCATGATGTCGATGAAGCCAGGAGACACCACCAGCCCCTGAGCATCCACTCTTTCGCGGGTCGGGTGGTCGTCCAACCCACCCGGCGGTGCCATGGCCACGATCCGGTCGCCACGGATCGCGAGATCTCCATAGACCCACGGGGACCCTGTGCCATCCACGATTCGCCCGCCGTGGATGAGGTAGTCGAAGGGCTCTTGGGCTTCCGGAGCCGCCCCGGGGACTCCCGGAGGGACGGGCGGGGGGCCAGGGGGGCCCTGGGAGGGACTACCGCACGCGGCCTGCGAGAGAATCAGGAACGGGAGTGCGGCAACACGCCAGTGCAGGCACCGGAACAATCCATCGACTTTCATCCCTAATCTCCCTTTCTATCTTGGGCCACCGACGGTAGGCAGGATGTCCCTACCCAGCGGAAGGGGGACATCCGCAAATTGTCATGGGTGGTTCCTTCGTCAGAAGATGAACCCTTCCGGGAATGTGTCGGCGGCGTCCAGTAAGAACTGGTGCATGCCCGTGATGAACGCCGTTCCCCTCACCTCCGGGACCCCCCCAGGGTGGGAACCCACATGGGCGGGCTCCACGACACGGGCCCTGAAGCTCGTTCCCAGGAAGCTTTCATTCCGGTACTCCTCCCCCATGCCCAGCCGCCCTTCCGTGAAGAGCTGGACGACCCTGCCCCCGGTCCCCGCCCCACAGGGAGAGCGGTCGATGGAGCCCGTGCGGCCTACGACGATGTCCCGTCCGTGCCGCTCCCCCAGCTCCTCGCATATCATCACCAGGGGTATGGAGCCGGCGGAGGGATCGGAGGGGTGGCCCACCTGGAGGGTCCGATTGGCCGCCTCGAGGAGCCGAACCCCCACCTCGGCGAAGCGGTGGGCGTTCCCGGGAGCGATGGGAAGGAGCCCGCCGCCAAGGATCCCCGAGAGCTCCCCCACCTCCACCACGAGAAAGAAGACCCCGCTGAAGACCACCGCTCCCCGCACCGGCGGCCCTCCTTCGAGATTCACTTCCACAGCCGGCGAATGCACGAAGGCCGGAGGCGTGCGCAGAGCCACGGAGAGCACCCTTCCCTCCTCCATCTCCGGCACCAGGGACACCACCCCCGCCGGAACCTCCATGCGGAGCGTCCCGTCAGAGCGTGTCGGTGGCCGGATGAAGCCGGTCTCCAGCCCGGCGGTGGCCACGCCAATCGAGCTGTGCACGCAGGCGGGAAGATATCCCCCGGCGGTGAGGAAGAAGACTCCGAGGTCGGCGTCCGGCCTGGTGGATTCCGTGAGGACGGCACCCGACATGTCCCGGTGACCCCGGGGCTCGTGCATGAGGAGTCTGCGGACCGAATCGAAGTGGTCCCGGAACGACTCCATCTTCTCCCGTACCCTCCCTCCCGGAAGGGGCGGAAGCCCCCCCGTGAGGATCCGGGTCGGCCCCCCGGCGGTGTGGGTGTCGATGGTGGTGAGGACCCTGACCACCTGCATCCGCTCCTCCTCTCGCTCTCGGGATGTTGCCGAAGCACCACACTCTCAAAGGGGCTGGAACCAACTCGCGAACCGGTCGTCCCGGAAACTGATGATGTCGTCCATGAGCTCGATGAGGCGCCGGGTGACGGGGCCGGGGGCGTCCAGGATCCGATCCTCAACCCGCTCCACGGGAGAGACCTTCACCCCCGAGTGGGATGTGAAGATCTCGTCGGCGGTAAAGAGAGCCTCGGGCCGAAGTGCCTCCTCCGTCGCTTGGATGCCGACTACGGGAGCGGCCTCCAGGATGGACTGCCGGGTGATGCTCCGGAGGATCCGATGGGAAGGAGGGGTGAAGAGCCCACCGTCCCGAACCAGGAAGACCGCTTCAATGGAGCCTTCCGCCAGGAATCCATCGGTTCCCGCCAGGAGCCCTACATCGAAGCCCCGGTCGTTGGCGTCCTTCCGGGCGAGGTACCCGTTGAGGTAGTTGGCACAGGCCTTGGCCTCTACCGGCGCGGTCTCGGGGTGTAGCTTCCGCCATCTCGATAGACACACGGAGATGCTCCTCCAGCGGTCCAGGCTCAGGTCCTTTCCGTCGCGGATGGCGAAGACCGCCACGTCCAGGGGAACCCTGGGCACAAGGTCGATAACCGCCTCCGCTCCCCAATAGGCGAGGATCTTCACCAGTCCCCTGCCCAGTCCGTTGGCTGCCACGACCTCAGAGATGCCCGCCACCAGCTCGTCCTTGGTGCAGGAGAGCTCCATCTCGAGCAACGCCAAGCTGGTCGTGAGCCGCTTGAGGTGCTCGTCCATGCGGAAGGCCATGGTCCCCTTGGGCCCCGGGTGAGTACCGAAGACCTCGAAGACCGCAGACCCTCGGGACAGGGCGTGAGAGAGAAGAGGCACAGTGGCCTCCGCCGGGGGGATGAGCTCGCCGTTCCGCCAAACCCACTGTCCTTCCGTCATCCTGGTATCCTCCATGCTATCGCCTGGTTCTCAGTTCTGGGAAAGCCGGTTGGCCAGCGCCCTGGCTCCGTCCGCCGCCTTGGTCCCGCCAACGTTCGTCACCACTACCACAGCCACGTCCCGGGCGTGGGACACCTGCATGACCGCATAGAAGGTGCCGGCACTACCGTTGTGGCTGCTCCACGTTTCTCCGCCGAGGATCCCCACCCCCCAGCCCATGGCGTACCCCCCCACGGGGGTATGGAGATAGGCCACGGTCTCCGGCCGGAGGATTCCGTCCTCTCCCCGCAGGCCCCGTAGGTGGGCCTGCACGAAGGTCCCGAAATCCCGCACCGACATGTGGACGTCGCCGGCGGGGGCCAGGAGCTCCGGCACGCGGTAGGGGTCCTCGGGCGGGCGAGCTACCAGCTGGCCCGAAGCCAGATGGTGGCCCCAGGGCTGGTTCGAATCCGACACGGCCGGCCACCCGAATCCGGCAGTGGTCAGCCCCAGGGGTCCAAAGACCTCCTCCTGAAGAAGCGTCCGCCAGGAACGTCCCGCCACCTGCTCCAGCATGGAGGCGGCGATCGCATACCCGGCGTTGGAGTAGAGATAGGTTCCGGGAGCCGCCGAGGGGGGTTGTTGAAGGAGCCACACCGCGAAGGCTCTTCTCCTCTCCTCCTCGTTTCCCGGGAATCCGGGAAGAGACCGCCACTCGTCCCCACTGGTGTAGGCCTGGATCCCGGCCCGGTGCACCAGGAGATCCTGGAGGACGATGTCCCCGTATCCAGGATGGAGCGTGCCGGCCAACTCCGGAAAGACCTCCAGGGCAGAGAGACTCCAGGAGAGATCTCCCCGCTCCACCAGGCGACCGGCGGCGGTGGCGATCATGGCCTTGGTCTCGGATCCCAGGTGGAAGCGATCATTCAGCCTCAGGGAGTCTCCCCCGGGAAAGCGGCGCACTCCCATCACTCCTGCCTCCTGGATACCGGTGGCCCTCACCACGGCAGCTCCGACCCCCGGGAGCTGCGATGCCTCCACGGTGCCCCTCAGGAGGCTCAGGAAGCAGTTAGGGGCTTCGTCCACCGGAGCGGACGGGGAATCCTCACACCCCCAGAGCAGCAGAGCCGGGAGGAGGAGACCACACTTCCGGAGCGGCCGAAGGCGGATCGTCCCTGAGTAATTCCTGACGGCTCCCACCGCGGTTACCGCCCCTCCCCGATCCGGTCGAACGTGAGGTTTCCGATGGGGTAGGAGCGCCACTCCTCGTGATCGAAGTGCCACCACTCCCACTCGTAGACCCTGAACCCCTCGGCCTCCATGGCCCGCCTGAGGACCTCCCGATGCCATCGTTGGAGGGAGGTTCCCCCGGTGTATTCCGGGTAGGAGCGGTCGGAGAACTCGTCGTACCCCCCCACAGTTTCCACCACCTGCCCCGTGGCCCGTTCGAATAGCGTCAGGTCCACCGCGGCCCCGCGGTTATGGCGGGAGCCCTGAGCGGGATCGGCCACGAAGAGCTTCATGGACTCGGGGGTTGCATCCCAGAACATCTTCGTGACGTACCAGGGGCGGTAAGCGTCGTAGATGAGGAGACCGTAGCCCCGGGCCTCCAGTGCCCGATGGGCCCGCACCACAGCCTCCGCAGCCGGCCGTTGCAGGAAGGCCTTCGGCTCGGAGTAGAAGACCGCTCCCATGAAGTTGTCGGTGCCGGCGTAGCGGATATCGAAGCGGAGGGTGGCGTCCAGAGTGGAAAGATCCACCAGGTCCGGTTCCAGAAAGCTCCCATCCTCTGCGGGGGGGGCGGCCGCCAGGGCTTCGGCAAGGAGCTCCTCCGGGGGGCGCACGGGCTCGATCCGGAACGTGACTCCGGCCTCGGTCCCCACCTCCCTCCGCTGGAAGGGCACGCCGGCCATGACCACCTGTGCCGCGCGGCCACTGGAGTCCCGGGTGAAGGCCAGGGTCTCGCCGGAGTAGAGCCCCCACCCGGGAAAGCGGAAGGTGTCTGGCGAGACCTCCTCCAGTGGGTAAAGGAAGAACCACTCCACCAGGGCATGGAGCCAACCGTCACGCTCCAGGATGTAGAGGGTGTTATGGTCCCAGCCGAACTCGCCAAGCAGGCCAAGCCAGGCCCGGGGAGCAGGGCCGGGACGTGGCTCCGGAGCCCGCCTCAGGGTGTCACCCCCGAAGATGAGAGAACCATCCTCCAGGGGGAGGAGGCGCGCTCCAAACGAGAGACGGTCGTCGACTACGAGGGTGTCACCCCGGACCCGGAGTTCGCTCCGAAATCCACCCGCCGTCGGTGTCATGAAGAGCCGGCCGTAGCGGTCAACGAGTTCCAGGCCCGCCCCTGGCGGCCCCTCGTACTTCCCCTGCAGCTTCTGGGAATACCCTTCGGGCAGCGCATCCGTCTCTACGGGAAGTGGGAGGGGCGAGCCCTCGCGGGCTGCCCGCATGAGGCTGAGGGCGTGGCGGGCCACCCGCTCCGCCAGCACGTTGGCCCCATCCATGGTTACCGCCACCACCACACCGAGCTCCTCCACCGGGAGGGCCACCAGCTCCGTGGCGAAGCCATAGATCGCCCCTCCATGCCCCACCATACGCGTGCCCTCGAAATCCGACACCATGAAGCCCAGCCCAAACCCCGCCTCGGAACCCGGCTCTACGAACTGGGGGGTCCACATGTGCTCCAGGGCGTTCTCGGAAAGGAGGGGTGAGCCTCCTGCAAAGAGGATGGAGAGGAAGCGGCCCAGATCCATCACCGTGGTGTAGAGGCTCCCGGCCGGGGACATTCCCAGTTGGAAGTCGGGGGCCTCGAACTCCCGCCCGTCGTAGGTCCACATGTATGCGGCGGCGAGATCGGGCAGGAGGTCCTCCCGGGGATGGAAGGCGCTTCTGGACATCCCCGCTGGTCGGAGCACCTCCTCCTCCAGGGCCTGGACGAAGGGCTTGCCGGAGAGCCGTTCCAGGACATAACCCACCACGCCGATCCCGGCGTTGGAGTACTTGGTCCGCTCTCCGGGGCGATGCACGAGCTCCGTCCCGTTCAGGGAGGCCACGGTCGCCGCCAGAGTGGGCTCCGTGTCCTCGAAGTAGTTCCCAACGGGGGGCTCTCGTACCAACCCCGCTCGATGGGACATAAGCTGGCGGAGCGTGATGGGGACTCCGAAGGGGTTCAAGGGCGAGAACTCAGGGATGTAGGCCGTCACCGGGGCATCGAGATCCACCCGGCCCGACTCCACGAGCTGCATGATTGCGACATCGGTAAAGAGCTTGGACACGGAGCCCACCCGGTACACCGTCTCCGCCGTGGCCGCCCCTCCCTCTCCTGGACGAGCCTCACCGAAACCCCGGGCCCAGACGATGTCCTGGTCGTCCACAAGGGCCACCGAGAGTGCGGGAATCCCCTTGGCCTCCATCTCACGATGGATGAAGCTCTCCAGGGCGGACACGGCGTCCCGGTAGACCCGCGGTATCCCCGGCTCTTGCTCCCCTCCACACGCCGCCGCCGCCATCACCACCGCGGCGGCCACGCCGCGGAGGACCCTCGACCACCGCGCTGTCCACCGCACTTCAGCCACCATGTCTCAGGATCCTTCCCGGAGCCGCCCCGGTGAGGCGGCCCTCGTCGATGACCAGCACCCCGTTCACCACCATGAAGTCGACGCCCTCCGCCATCTCCACAGGGGAGGCAAAGGTGGCCCGGTCCTGGATCCGCTCAGGGTCGAAGACCACCAAGTCCGCCAAGAGGCCCGGGGCGATACGTCCCCGGTCATGGAGCCCCAGCCGGTTGGCCGCCAGGGAGCTCATCTTCCGCACCGCCTCCTCCAGGGTGATGACGGCGTCCTCCCGAACGTACTTGGCCAGGACCCGCGGGAAGGAGCCGAAGGCCCGAGGGTGGGTGCTTGAGGCGCTTGCCGGATTCACCGGCGAGGTGTCCACGTCGAAGGAGACCCAGGGAGCCCGGAGGGCCAGGTGCTTCTGCTCCTCATTCATGCTGAGGGGGGCCACCGACACCCTCCCCACCTTCACCAGATCGAAGAAGGTGTCCCATGGATCCTGGCCGAGGCGGGCGGCAGCCCCCGCCACCGAAAGCCCCGCCAGCGCCGGATCTGCATCCGGCCCGACGCCCGTGATCTGGACCGCCTCCCAGTCTTGACCCACGTGGCGATACCAGTTTTCCCAGTCCGACGTGGTCTCCACCTCCCGCCGGAGATTCCTGCGAACGGCCGGATCGTCCAGGGTGGCAAGGAAGGCCTCGGCTCCGGCGGCGTAGTGGCGGGGGTGGAGGAAGGAGCCGAGGCCGATTCCGTTCCGGACGTAGGGGTAGATGTCCGCAGTCACGTCCTGGCCGGCGTCCCGGGCCTGCTGGATCCGTTGGATGGCCAGGGCCATGAGGGGCCAGTTCTCCTGCCCTGCCGCCTTCAGGTGGTAGATGTGGACCGGGATGCCTGCACGCGCGCCGATCTCGATGGCCTCCTCCAGGGCCTCCAGGAGTAGGGAGCTCTCATTCCGGATGTGGGTGAAGTAGATACCCCCGTGGCGGGCCGCGACCCGGGAGAGCCCCACCAACTCATCCATGGTGGCATACGTGCCCGGCGGGTAGATGAGGGCCGAGCTGACGCCCACGGCCCCCTGACCCATGGCCTCCTCCACCAGGGCCTCCATCGCCTCCATCTGCTCTGAGGTGGGTTGTACGGCCCCATCTCCCAAGACCACGCGGCGCACCTGGGCCAGGCCGACGTTGTGGATGAGGTTGAGGGGAACGCCTCTTCGCTCCAGAAGCGCGTGGTACTCGTCGAGCGTACGCCACTCGATCGAATCGCCGTCAACCAGGGGCCTCCGTTCCAGCGTGCGATCGTTCTGGGGCGCGTGGGAACTCCCCTCCCCCACCAGCATGGTAGTGATCCCCTGCCGCAGCCTCCCCTCAGCGGCTGGCGGGTCCGTGAGGAAAGGGAGGCTGCTGGTCCCCATCATATCGATAAAGCCCGGGGCCACGACACGATCCCCTGCATCGATGATCCGGGCCGCCGGACGCCCCCCAAGGGGACCCACCGCCACGATGCGGTCTCCACGGATCCCGACATCGGCCCGGAACCACGGATTCCCGGCCCCGTCCACCACTCGGGCGTTCAGGATCACCAGGTCCAGGGATCCGTCCCCGTCTCTGTCGGTCCCGAAACGGTCCGTGACGTCGGGAGCTCGACAGCCCGGCACGGCCAGGAGTGCGGCAACGGCAAGGACGGCAAGGACCCGGGGAACGGGTGTGGCTTGGGTCATGTGAAGCTCCTTACTGGGTGGTCTCATGTCTCGGGACAGGGGATCGAGCGTTCGCCCGGAAGCCGGCGGAAGCTCCCCGGCTGGAAAGCCTCCAGGGTCAACAGCGCGGCGCGTCCCGCAGCGTCCAGGCCAAAGGTCACGAAGTTGCGCCCCAGCATGGGGTCCTCCCATGTGGCCCGGAATGTGTCGAAGTGCCAGTGCTCCAGGGTGGCCCGGCGCCCGGCGAAGTCCTCCACGAGCAGGCGCCCTCCCTCCTCGCGGACGATAACCCGCCCGTAGAGATCGTTCTCGTACAGACCCCCGTATGCGGGAAGCAGAAGAGAGGGATGGGTGCCCGCCCTCCTGGACTCGGTCAGCCGCCGTTCCGCCTGCTCTGCGGCTTCCCGGGCCGCTTGGGCACCCCGGACCTGCTCCGCCACCCAGTCCCGGTCCGACGCCTCCCCCAGGTGGAGGTCCAGCACCCGGTAGGCCAGGGCTTCCGGGACACCCGTACCGGTGAAGTTCACCAGCACGACCACCCCCACTCCCTCCGAGGGAAGAAGGGCCACCTGGGCATGCATCCCGTCGATGCCGCCGTTGTGCCACGCCACGAAGCGGCCCCGGTAGTCCTCAAGGACCCACCCCAGCCCGTAGAACCGGAAGTGGGTACCGTTGACCTCCGTGACCTGTGGCGGCACCGGGGACACCACGTTCGGTTGAAAGAGCTCCCGGTGGGTGGAGTCGGACAGCAGGCGCCGTCCCTCCAGCTCGCCGCCGTTCAGGAGTAGACGCACCCACCGAGCCATCTCCGAAACGCTCGAGTTGATGGAACCGGCGGGCCCAACGTTGTCCAGATTGCGAAACGGAACCGAGACTACCGAGCCCTCCTGCCTCACATGGGGCATGGCCACGTTCCCTCCCGGAGGGAGTTCCAGGGGGCTGGTGCCGGAGGTGCTCATTCCTAGCGGAGCGAAGATCCGCTCCTTGACGAAATCGTCCCAGCTGGAACCAGACACCCGCCCCACCACCTCTCCCGCGGCCAGGAACATGATGTTCTGGTAACCCATGCCGGCTCGGAATCCCGACGGCAGGGGCTCCAGGTACCTTATCCTCCTGAGGAGTTCGCCCCTGTCGTAGCCGGTCCCGTACCAGAGAGCGTCGGCCCGCCGCCCGAGCCCGCTCCGGTGGGAAAGAAGATCCCGCACAGTGAGGCTCCGAGTGACGTAGGGGTCGTGGAGCTGGAGCTCGGGTAGGTGGAGAGTGGCCGGGTCATCCCAGCGCACCTTGCCCTCGTCCACCAGCATCCCGACGGCCGCAGCGGTGAAGGCCTTGGATGTGGAGCCCACGGCGAAAAGCGTGTTTTCGTCCACAGCCGCCCCGCTCCGCCCAACCTCCCTGACTCCATATCCCCGGACCAGCACCACCTGGTCTCCCTTCACCACCGCCACAGCAAGCCCGGGAATCTCCAGGGCTTCCATGACCCGGCGGATCTCGGCGTCGAGCCTGGCTTCGCCGGGGAAGGCATCCTGCGCCGCCAGGGCGCCCGGAGCCAGCACGACGGCGGCCAGAAGGACAAGGGATGCGCCAACGCCAGGTCCCGTTCCCGCATTCCGCCGGGGGATCAACGGTCCCTCCCCCCGCCGGGGGCCGTCTCCGGCATCCGGACAAACTCCGCCAGGTCCTCCACGCTCACCGCCTCCACCCTTCCCCCGGCATCCAGGCGGAACAAGGCAAAGGTAGGCCCGTAGGTGGGGTCCATCCAAGCGAGGCGGAAGGTGTCAAAGTGCCAGTGCGCCAGGTCGCCATGGAAGCCGGCCCAGGCAACCGAGAGGCGTCCCCCGGCCTCCTCCACCGTGAGGGTCCCGTACATGGGGTTCCGGTATTCCCCGGCATAGGCGGCCAGCGCCAAGGAGGGGCTTGTGCCCTGCACCCGGGCGGCCTCCAATTCCTCGCGTCGTTCCTCGGCCCGCGCCATCTGCTCCCGGTTCTGCCCGAGGAACGTCTCCGCCACCCCCTTGGCGGGGAGCCCCAGAAGAGCGTCCAATAGGTCCCAGACGACCCCGTAGACCGGGAGTCCGCCCCCATTGGTGACGGCCACCACTCCGAGGCTCCGGTCCGGGACCATCGCCAGGAAGGTGGTCATGCCGTCGATCCCCCCTCCGTGCTGCACCACCTTGTGCCCCCGAAAGTCCTGGAGGAACCACCCGAGTCCGTAGAAGAGGAAGTGGTCCACTTCGTAGCTGTCAGCCAGCCCGCCTTCCGTTGGGAGGATCATCCACGGGGTGTGCATTTCCTGGATGGAGCCCTCCAAGAGGAGGCGTCGTCCCTGGAATGCGCCCTGGCTCAGGTGGAGCCGGAGCCAGCGGGACATCTCCTCCACGCTGGAGTTGATGGATCCGGCCGGGGCGATGTTGTCGATGTTCCGGTAGGGGATGACCTCGTATCCTCCTTCTCTCCATACGTGGGGCTGCGCCACGTTGTCCCGGCCGGGAAGCTCGCGCACCGTAGTGGTGCTTCGTGTCATGCCCAGTGGACGCAGGATGCGCTCGGTCACGAAATCGTCCCAGGACACTCCCGTGAGCCTGGGGATGATCTCCCCTGCGGCCAGGTAGGCCAGGTTCTGGTACCCGAACGTGTAGCGGAAAGGCCAGGACGGCTCAAGGAACCGCACCCGGTGGAGAACCTCCTCGCGGGTGTACTCGGTGCCATGCCAGAGGCGGTCCCCCCGGACGAGACCCACTCGGTGGGTCAGCAGGTCCCGGACGCTGAGTTCGCGGGTGACCGCCGGGTCGAAGAGCTGGAATCCCGGGAGACGGTCGGTGGCCTTGTCGTCCCAGCGCAGCTTCCCCTCCTCCACCAGCATGGCCAGCGCGGCGGCGGTGAAGGCCTTGGACGTCGAGCCCACGGCGAAGAGGGTGTGCTCGTCCACCCGCTCGGGGCGCCCTATATGGCGGACTCCGTACCCCCGGGCCCAGAGGAGGGAGTCGTTCCGAACCACCGCCACCGCCAGCCCGGGGGGGCTCCAGGTATTGAAGATGCGCTGGACGATGGCCTCGAGGTCCGCCGAGCCCGGGCCTGCCCCAGCCGGAACCTGCGCACCCACCCCGGACGCCAGAGTCAGCGCCGCGGCAAGGGCCACGGCCAAGGGCCACCGCCCTGGGGGCCATCCCACCCCCGGCATCATCGCTCACCTCCCGCTGTCGATGCCGGCACAGGGTCGGGCCGCCTGCCGAAGGCCGCCAGCCCCTCGACCTCGAGACGGGCCGGGATCCCCCCGCCGTCCAGGTGGAAGGTGACGAAGGCACTCCCGTAGCCGGTCCGACGCCAGGTCACCTCGAAGGTGTCGAAGTGCCAGTGGGACAGGTCTCCGTGGTAATCGGCCCCATGCCGGACCGTGAGCCTGTCTCCATCCACCTCCACCCTGACCTCCCCGTACAGGGAGTCGGCATAGATCCCCGCGTATCCATCCAGAGGAAGGGACGGCCGGGTGCCACTCACTCGCTGAGCCTCCCGCCGGGCGCGGGCCTCCCGGGCCTCATCCTGGCTCTTGCTCTCTTGTTCCAGCAGAAGCGCGCTCCAGTCCTTTTCCAGGGACCCCAGATAGTGGTCCAACACCCGGTAAATGATGGCCTGGGGAAAAGCGGACCCGCCGATATTCGAGAGGACCACGACTCCCAGTGACTCCTCGGGTACCAGCATCACCTCTGCCCGCATCCCGTCAATGGCTCCCCCGTGGCCCACCAGCTTTCGCCCACGGTAGTCCCGGAGGGACCAGGCAAGGCCGTACGCGGTGAAGTTCACCTCGGGAAAGAGATCCCTCTGATTCTGCGGGAGCCGTATCACGGTGTGGGGCGTCTGCATCTCCCGGACCCGTTCCTCGCTGAGAAGGCGGACGCCTTCGTGCTCGCCTCCGGCCAGGTGCATGCCGAGCCACATCGCCATGTCCCGGGCGGAGGAGTTAATGGATCCTGCCGGGCCCACGTTGTCCAGGTCCTTCCAGGGAACGGGCGTAAGCACTCCATCCACCCACACGTGCGGCTCGGCCGTGTTCTCCACGCCGGGTAGGGGCGCCACGCTGGTGTAGCTACGGGTCATGCCCAGGGGCTCGAACAGGCGACTCCGGACGAAGTCGCCCCAGGGCATCTCCGAAACCCGGTGCACCACCTCCCCTGCCGCAGCGAACATGATGTTCTGGTACCCATACTGTGCCCGGAAACCCCAGGCAGGCTCCAAGAACCGGACGCGCCTCAGCACTTCCGCCGCGTCGTATGCGTTGCAGTACCAGAGACGGTCCCCGCGTGGAAGCCCGCTCCGGTGGGTGAGGAGGTCCCGAACCGTGAGCTCCCTCGTCACATAGGGGTCGTGGAGCTCGAATCCGGGGAGATGCTCCGTGGCCCGGTCGTCCCATTTCATCCTCCCCTCGTCCACCAGGATGGCCAGGGCAGCCGAAGTGAAGGCCTTCGTCGTGGAGCCGATGGCGAAGACCGTGTGCTCGTCCACGCCCCCCAGGCGTCCCACCTCACGGACGCCGTACCCCCGGGCATGGACGATGCGCCCATCCTTCACAATCGCGACCGACACTCCCGGTACATTCCAGTCCCCAAGGGCCTTTTCCACGTAGGCGTCCAGTCCCTGAAGAGGCCCGGGCTGGGCTGCGATGGGACGAGCGAGGATCAGGAAGACGCAGGCCACTACGGCAGGAAGGGACCATCGGAGATGTCGCATGGTGGGCCTCCCGGAGGAGCGCTTGCCCCGTGCTTGGAGATTGGATGTCAAAGGAGGCAGGACCTTCAGGATAGGGACCCGGACCCGCCGACGGCGCATCAATGGAACCGAGGACGAAAGCTGAACACGAATTTGCACTTAGTTCTGTATCCCGTTCCACCCACATATAGGAACCCTCGGCCGGACCCGCAAGAGCCCGGCGGGGATCCCGCTCAAATTACCGGGGAGGGGCTTCTCTGGTTACCAGCTTCCCCGCTCGCCCAGGGTGTGGATGACCCGGTTCAGCCTCAGGGCGGCGTTCCGCCAGTTGGTTTCCACTGCCAGCTGGGAACTGTCCGGATCGCCCGCACCGACGGCGTCTACAATGACCTTGTGCTCCGCCACGGAGGTTGCGATCTCGTCAGTGAGGGCCGAGATGTAAAGGCGCACGTAACGCTCGGCCTGGGGCTTGATGGCGTTGTGGAGCTTCAGGAGACGGGGGCCCGCCCCCACCTCGACGTAAAACCGGTGGAAGCGGGTGTCCAGGTCGAACAGTGTGTTGGGATCGGGACGATCGCCTCGGGCCACCCGGAGGTATTCGTCGTTGATTTCCCCGAGCTTGGCGGCCAGGGCCTTCCTCTCCTTCTCAGGCTTCTCGGCGGCCCACCGGGCGGCCAACCCTTCGATCTCAGCCACGATGCCGAACAGCTCCCGTGCATCCTCCCGGGTCAGGGGAGCCACCTGGACACGGGATGAGCCCCCCCCAACCGCCACAGTGTACCCCTCCTGCTGCAGCCGTTGCAGGGCTGCGCGGACCGGGGTACGGGAAATGTCAAGGCGCTTGGCCACCTCTGTCTCGACGATGCGGGTTCCTGGCGCAAGCTGACCGTGGACGATGGCCTCCCGGAGCCTTTGGTAGGCGAGTCTGGAGCGGTTCACGGCGCCGGGTTCGGACTCGGGCTCGAGTCCGTCCTCGGAGGAAGATCCCATCAGTGAGGTTGGCATTGATCCTGTCTGAACCTGTTTGAGATAGAGAATCTGGCGTCGTGCCGGCGAACAGACCGACACTCAACCCGGTTGAGTGTGGCTCCCGAACGGCAAGTAGATTAGCACCTTTCCCGATGAGGCGCCAAGTCCAGACCTGTATACCTTGCCGTATACAGGTCTGGCATTCTAGAATGGGGGAAGAATCCGGGGCGCAGAGCCCAGCCCTTTCCCGCTTTTGCATGAGGTGAGGAGGAACCGTGAAGCTGTCGGCGATGATCCCAGGGCACCCACTGACCGCACTCCTGGTGTTCCTCGCGCTGGGGAATCCCGGGCTGACCGCCCAATCCTCCACCGGGACTGCCGATCCAGGGCTGCCGCTCCTTCAGAGGGAGATCGCGCGGCTGGCGAGCCTGTCTGGGGGAGTCATGGGGGTGGCGGCGGTTCACCTGGAATCGGGGCGGTCGGTGCAACTCAACCCGGGGGTCCGCTTTCCCATGGCCAGCTCCTACAAGGTGCCCATCGCGGTGGGAATGCTGACGAGAGTGGACCGGGGCGAGCGAAGGCTGGAGGAAATGATCCAGCTCACTTCCCGGGACCTCCACCCCGGTAGCGGCACCCTTTCTCAGCTCTTCCAGCTTCCCGGCGTGGACCTGTCGCTCCGGAACCTCATGGAGCTCATGCTCCTCATCAGCGACAACAGTGCCACCGACGTCGTGCTCCGGGAAGCGGGGGGCGGACCTGCGGTCACGGCTCGGATGGAGGCCCTCGGGCTGGGAGGGATTCGCGTGGACCGACCCACCTCGCTTCTCATCGGCGACTTCTCGGGGGTCAAGGGGCTCCCGGAGGACGGAAACGTGTCGCTGGAGGAGTTCCGCCGGCTTTCCCGTGAGGTCTCCGACAGGGAGAGGCAGGAAGCCTCCCAGGTGTTCGATACCGATCCGCGCGACACCTCCACTCCCGAGGACATGGCTCGCCTCCTGGAGATGATCTGGAGGGGAGAGGCACTGAGCCTGGAGAGCCGAGACCTACTGCTGGACATCATGCTCCGCAGCACCACGGGCCCGGAACGCATCAAGGGCATCCTCCCACCGGGGACAATGGTGTCACACAAAACGGGGACCATCGGGGGGACTACCAACGACGTGGGAATCGTAACCCTCCCCGATGGAGCCGGACACGTGGTTTTGGTTGTCCTCGTGAAAGAGTCCACCCAACCAGTCCCCGACCGGGAAAGAGCCATCGCCCAGGTCTCCAGGGCAGTCCACGATTACTTCCTCTTCACCTCGAGTGGTGATCCAGGGAAGTAGCGACGTGCGCGGACCACTCCGTGGCTGGAGGACGAAGCCCGGACCCGAGACGGGAGGGATGGGGGGGTCGACCGGCCGATCCCACGCAGGGAGGGCCTTGCGAATCCGGACTGATTCCCGCCGTATCATGCGAGAGCCCACCCCTCGGTGGACCATGGATCCGAACCAGATTGTCTGCATTCAGCTCGGCACGAAGGAGTCAACTCCCATGCGTTTGCCCACCAGCTTCCCCGCGTTCGCAGCCCTTCTGCTTCCCCTCCTCCTGGGCGTGGGCCAAGGCTGCAGCCCCTCCCCCGGCCAGGAGCAGGCGGTAGGGGAATCGACCGCATCCGAACATGCCCAGTGGGTGCGGCAGAATTACGATAAGGCGGACTACATGGTGCCCATGCGGGACGGCACTAGGCTCTTCACCATCGTCTACACGCCCAGGGACCAGTCCCAGACCTACCCGATCCTCTTCTACCGGACGCCCTACTCCATCCCCCCCTACGGGGCCGACGAGTACCGGGAGCTCCTGGGGCCCTCTCCGGAGTTCGACCGCGACGGCTACATCTTCGTCTTCCAGGATGTGAGGGGGAAATACAGGTCGGAAGGGGAGTTCCAGGTCATCCGTCCCCTGGTGGCGAATCCCCAGGGTCCCCAGGAGGTGGACGAGAGCACGGACAACTGGGACACCATCGAGTGGCTGCTGGCGAACATCCCGAACCACAACGGCCGGGTCGGCCAGTGGGGGATCTCCTACTCGGGGTGGCAGACAGCCATGGGGATGGTGAACGCCCACCCCGCACTCAAGGCGTCCTCTCCCCAGGCTTCTCCCTCGGACATGTTCATCGGGGACGACTGGCACCACAACGGCGCCTTCCGGCTCATGTACGCTTTCAGCTGGCTGGCCGGCAACGCGCGCCGGCGGGCCGGCCCCACCGAGTCTCGCACCGGAGCGTTCGAATACGGAACGCCTTGGGGCTACGAGTTCTTCCTGGAGGCGGGGTCAGCCGCCGCGATCGACTCGCTCTACTTCCAGGGTGACGTGCCTGCCTGGCGCGAGTTCATCGAGCACGGCACCTACGACGAGTACTGGCAACGCCAGAACGCCCTGCTCCACATGGACGGCATCGTCCACCCCGTCCTGAGCGTGGCGGGCTGGTTCGACACCGAGGACTTCTACGGCCCCATGTCCATCTACCGTGCGCTGGAGGAGAAGAACACGCCCAACCAGAGCACGCTGGTGGTGGGCCCCTGGCTGCACGGGGGGTGGCGGAGCATGGAAGGGGATCGGCTGGGGTGCATCGAGTTCGGCTCCAAGACCTCGCTGCACTTCCAGCGCGAGCTCCAGTTTCCCTTCTTCAGCCACTACCTGAAGGACCAGGGTGAGTGGCAGGCTCCGGAGGCCGTCGTCTTCCAGACCGGGCTCAACGAGTGGAGAACCTTCGACCGGTGGCCTCCAGCCGGGGTCCAGCCCACTTCCCTCTATCTGCGCGAGGGCGGGACCCTCTCCTTCGCTCCCCCCACTGCCCGGGGCGATGCCGCCGCCGACAGCTACGAGAGCGATCCCGCCAAACCCGTCCCGTTCTCGGCCGAGATCCGCACCACCCTCGGGCACCTCTGGATGGTGGAAGACCAGCGCTTCGCCTCCACCCGGCCCGACGTGCTGGTCTACGTTTCCGATCCCCTCACCGAGGACCTGACGGTGGCCGGGCCGATCCTGGCCGATGTCTTCGTCTCCACCACCGGGACCGATTCGGACTGGGTGGTCAAGCTCATCGACGTCTACCCGGGGGACGCGCCCCCCAGCGAAGCCTGTCAGGTCCCGATGGGTGGGTTTCAGATGCACCTGGCGGGAGAGATCATGCGGGGGAAGTTCCGCAACAGCTTCGACACCCCCGAGCCCATGGTGCCCGGCGAGGTCACCCCCATCCACATCGACCTGCGCGACCGATTCCACACCTTCAAGGCCGGCCACCGCATCATGGTCCACGTCCAGAGCTCCTGGTTCCCGGCCTACGACCGCAACCCTCAGCAGTTCATGGACATCTACCGGGCCCAGCCCGGCGATTACCGCGTGGCGACCCAGACGGTGTACCGGTCGTCCGAGCATCCGTCCCACCTGGTGTTGGGCGTGCTGCGCTGAGGGCGCGCGTCGGGGTGCGAACGCCTGTGGAGCCGTGTGGTCGGGTTCCAGGCCGGGCGCGTCGCCTTCGGGCGCCCGTGAAGCCGTGTGCCGGGGTTGCCGAAGGCGGTTCGGTCGCGTAGCGTGCATACGAGATTGGATACAATGGAAAGGGAGGGCGAAGCATGGGTGCTCTACGCGGACTGCCCATCATCCTGATGGGGGCGCTGGCCGCCGCGCCGGCGGCGGCCCAGGAGGGACCGCTGCGAGGTCTGGACAGCTTCGTGGAGCGAGGGTTGCGGGATTGGGGGGTGCCCGGGCTGGCGCTGGCCGTGGTGAAGGACGACTCCCTGGTCTACGCCAGGGGGTACGGCGTGCGAGAGATCGGGACGGACCAGCGGGTCGACCCCAGCACGGTGTTCGGGATCATGTCCATGACCAAGGCGTTCACGGCCACGGCCATGGGCATGCTGGTGGACCGCGGGATGGTCTCCTGGGACGACCGTGTTACTGACCATCTCCCCGGCTTCCGCGTCTACGACGACTGGGTCACCCGCAATGTGACCATCCGCGACCTGCTCTCGCACCACATGGGCGTGGAGCGGGGGGATTTTCTCTGGTACGGCACGGGGTACACGAGGGACGAGATCACCCACCAGATCCGCTACCTGGAGCCGGTGGCGCCCTTCCGGGCCGAGTACGGCTACAGCAATAACATGTACATCGCGGCCGGCCAGCTCATCAGTGCCGTGACCGGGATGACGTGGGACGAAGTGATCCGCCGCTGGATCTTCGAGCCCCTGGGGATGGGCTCCAGCTCGACGCTGGTGGGCGACCTGGCCCGCTTCCCCAACCGGTCCCGTCCCCACGAGGAGCTGGGCGGCCTCCTCCAGGCCATCCCGTACCGGAGCCTCGACAACGAGGCCCCCGGTGGGTCCATCAACTCCAACGTCCTGGACATGGCCCGCTGGGCCCGGTTCCAGTTGGCGGGAGGAGTGTGGGAGGGCCAGCGGCTCATCAGCGAGCGGAGCCTGGCTGAGACCCACACCCCCCAGACTCCCATCCGCGTGCCGGAATCCGCCCGGCGGCTGAACCCCGGGATCCACTTCTCGACCTACGCCATGGGCTGGCAGGTGCAGGACTACCGGGGCCGGAAGCTGGTGATGCACAGCGGCGGGATCGACGGCCAGCGCTCCCGCATCGCCCTCCTCCCCGAGGAGGGCCTGGCCGTCATCGTGCTCACCAACCGGGGCAACGGCAATACCCTCTTCGACGCGGTCAGGAACTGGGTCCTGGACGCCTACCTGGAAGCGGAGAGCCCGGACTGGAGCGCCGAGTTCCTGGCCGTCATAAGGGAGGAGCAGGCCAGGGCCGCAGCCGAGCAGGCGCGCGTGGAATCGGAGAGGGTCCAGGGCACCCGCCCCTCCCTCCCCCTGGAGAGGTACACCGGGATCTACGCCGATAGCGCCTACGGCCAAGCCCGCGTCACTCTCGAGGACGGGCGGCTGGTGGTCCGGATCGGTCCCGAGCTGCGGGGGGTGGCGGAGCACTGGCACTTCGACACCTTCCGGGTGGTGTGGGACTACGCCTACGACCAGCCCTTGCTGGTCACCTTCGAGCTGAACGCCCGGGGCGAGGTGGCCAGGGCGAGCTTCCCGGGATGGTGGCCGTCGTTCACCAGGGTCGGGGACATCCTCCCGGTGGTGGGCGGACCGGGCTGAGGCCTGGTGAGGGAGCCGCCCGCGAGCGTCCTCGAGGGGCGGCAGACGATCGGATCACAGGCGGGAGGTCGGACCACCTCCCGGTACAACGAGGACAGCCATGATGAAGAGTAGCCGGATGCTCGTTGCCCTCTTCCTGATGCTCCTGGCGGGGGTGGACCTCCTGGCCGGGCAAGGGCGGCTTCCCCCCGACCTGGACCGCTACATTGAGGAGGTGCGGGCCGAATGGAGGGTGGTGGGGCTGGCTGTGGCGGTGGTGAAGGACGACTCGGTGGTCTACGCCCGGGGGTTCGGGGTGCGGCGGTTGGGGGAGGCCGGTCCCGTGGACGAGCACTCCCTCTTCGCCATCGGGTCGAACACCAAAGCCTTCACCGCCGCCGGAGTCGGGATCCTGGTGGGGGAAGGGCGCATGGCCTGGGGGGACCGCGTGGTGGACCACCTTCCGGTCTTCTCCCTCTTCGATCCCTACGTCACCCGCGAGATCCGGGTGCGGGACCTTCTCTGCCACCGGAGCGGACTGCCCGCCTACGGGGGGGATCCCGTCTGGTACGCCAGCGACTTCGGGCGGGATGAGGTGCTCCGCCGCGTCCGCTACCTGGAGCCCAGCTCGAGCTTCCGCTCCCAGTTCGCCTACCAGAACATCATGTTCCTGGCAGCGGGCGAGGTCACCGAGGCCGTGGCCGGCGTGAGCTGGGACGAGTGGATCGCCACCCGCATCCTGCGCCCCCTGGGCATGACCCGCAGCAACACCTCCCACGACGATCTGGCCACCGCCTCCAACGTGGCCATGCCCCACGCCATGGTGAACGACGAGGTGATGGCGATTCCCTACCGGGACATCGACAACGTGGCGCCGGCCGGCTCCATCCACTCCAGCGCGCAGGACATGACCCGCTGGCTTCGGGTGCTCCTGGGCGAGGGGACGATCGACGGTCGCCGGGTGCTCCCGGAGGTGGTGGTGGCGGAGATGCTCGTGCCCCACACCCTGCGGCCGGTGGATACCCTCTCAGCCCGCCTCTTCCCCTCCACCCACTTCTCCGCTTACGGTCTGGGGGTGGGCCTCAGGGATTACGGGGGGCGGATGGTCGTGGCCCACACGGGGGGCATCGACGGCATGCTCTCCATGGTGACGCTGGTGCCGGAGGAGGAACTGGGCATCGTCGTCCTCACCAACACGTCTCCCAACACGGCCTACAATCCCATCGTCTACCACATCCTGGACTCCTACCTGGGGCTGCCTGCGCAGGACTGGCCGGCGGTCTACCAGGAGCTCGATCGGCGGACCGCGGAGCAGTCTGCCGCCGCCCGGGAGCGGCAGGAGAGGTCCCGGATGCAGGACACGTCGCCTTCCCTGGCCCTGGGCGCCTATGCCGGCACCTACGACCACCCACTCTTCGGCCGGGTCACCATCGCGGAAGAGGGCGGGGGTTTGGTGCTGCGCAGGCACAGCGCCTACGTGGGGGACCTTGCCCACTGGCATTTCGACACCTTCCGGGTCACGTACCGGGATCCGGTGCTGGGGTCGGGAATGGTGACCTTCAGGCTGAACGCTTCCGGGAGGGTCGGGGCCCTGGAGGCGGCGGGGCTGGGAGTGTTCGATCGTGTGCCGGAAGGGGGGGCGGGGAGATGAGCCCCACTCCCTGGCCTGGCCATGGCGAGCGGGGAAGGACCTTTCTTCTGGAGTCCCGCGATCACCCGTTCAGGGAGGACTGACATGCGCTACCGGTGGGGTGTTGGCCTTGCTCTCCTGGTGTTGGGCGCCGGCCTGCTGCCGCGGCTGGCCCAGGCCCAGGGATTTCCCCCCGACAGCGCCGTGCAGCGCATCCTGGAGGAACGGGTGGCGCTGGGGCGAAACCCCGGGATCGTGGTGGCGCTCCTGGACGAGCGGGGGCCCAGGGTGGTGGCGACGGGCACGGCAGCCAGGGAGGGCCTGGCCCTGGATGGCAACACCCTGCTGGAGATTGGGTCGGCCACCAAGGTCTTCACCTCGGTCCTGTTGGCGGACCTGGTGTCGAAGGGGGAGGCGCGCCTTGATGAGCCCGTGCAGGACCTCCTCCCTGCCGGCGCCCGCGTCCCGGAGAAGGACGGGCGGAAGATCACGCTCCTGGATCTCTCCACCCATCGGTCCGGCCTGCCACGGATGCCCTCCAACTTCACCCCGGCTGACGCGGGGAATCCCTACGCTGACTACTCTCCCGCCAAGATGCTCGAGTTCCTCGCGGGGTATCAGCTGCCCCGCGCCGTAGGCGCCGAGTTCGAGTACTCGAACCTGGCCGTGGGGCTGCTCGGGCACGCGCTCTCGGTGCGGAGCGGCAAGAGCTACGAGGATCTTCTCAGGGAGCGGATCCTGGCCCCCTTGGGGATGACAGACACGGGCATCGACCTCCCCCCCGCCCTGAAGGCCCGGGTGGCCCAGGGCCACACCGCCGCGGGGACGCCCACTCCCAACTGGGACTTCACGGCCCTGGCCGGCGCCGGCGCCATCCGTTCCACCGCCCTGGATATGCTCCGCTTCCTGGCCGCCAACCTGCCGGGAGCGGCGACGCGCCTGTCTCCCGCGCTCCAGATGACCCACGAGCCCCGGAATGAGGCCATGACCGGCCACGCCATGGCCCTGGGGTGGCTGATCTTCCGGGGGCATGAGGACCGTCCCCTCCTGTGGCACAACGGGGGCACCGGGGGCTACCGCTTCTTCATGGGAGTCGACCAGGGCGGTGGGCGCGCGGTGGCCGTGTTCACCAACGCGTCGGTGAGCGTGGACGACCTCGGCTTCCACCTCCTCGACGCACGCAACCCCCTCACCCCACCGCAGCCTCGGGTGGAGCGGACGGCGGTGTCGGTCGCCCCCGAGATCCTGGGACGGTACGTTGGCAGCTATGAGCTCACCCCCGGCGTGATCCTCACCGTCACCATGGAGGCTGGGCAGCTCTTCGTGGAGGTCACTGGGCAGGGCAAGACGCTCCTCCTGGCGGAGTCCGAGCGCGTGTTCTTCCTGCAAGAGGTTGAAGCCCAGATCACGTTCGAGGTCGGCGAACGAGGGACGGCCACGGGCCTCGTTCTCCTGCAGGGCGGGCGGGCCGTTCCTGGCCAGCGCATCGGGCATTGGATGGATTGAAGAGGTAGGAACCCGGTCGAGACGGAAGCTCTGGCTGGTGGCGGGCCGCTGGCGATTCCCTGGTCCCCCATCGGGGCAGCGCAACCTCCTTCGGGACAATCGCTAGAAGAAAGTCAAAGGCATGGTACCCCATGGGCAGGGCTCTGGGGAGATGACCCTGACGGGGTTAGGCAATCACTACAACGGCGGCATCCGGTGCGACGCGGGCAGGGTGGTCCAGGCCCTGACCGCCTGCATTGGGGTCTGTTCGTTGACCGACGGCGGACCTCTGGCCCTGTTGCATTGTATGTCGACCAGGGCGGAAATTTCTATTCCACCGCTGCAGCGCACTCCCTCTCGGATCTTGTCCCCGGCCCTTCTTTCGCCTAGTGTGCTCCCCGGCCGGAGGCAGGCTCCGGCTTCCCACCTTCATTCCCTCTGAGGAAGATGGCCGAAAAAGTGAAGGAACAGTGGGGCAGCCGCGTCGCCATGCTCATTGCCGCCGTCTCCATGGCGGTGGGCACGGGCAACATCTGGCGCTTTCCCCGGGTGGTATCGGAGTGGGGAGGAGGAGCCTTTCTCATTGCGGTGACGGTGGGGCTGGTGATCTGGGCGGTTCCCCTCCTCATGTCCGAGTTCTTCATGGGATCGAAGAGCCGGCTGGGGAACATCGGGGCGTTCCGTGACTTCATGGGCCCCCGCAACACGTGGGCCGGCGCCTTCATGGCCCTGGTGACCGTGGGGATCATGTTCTACTACGCCGTGGTGGCCGGTTGGTGCGTCCGCTACTTCGTGGTCTCCCTCACCGGTGCGATCCAGCCCGGCATCGACGGCAGGGCGTACTGGGACGACTTCATCGGGAACCCCCTGGAGACCATCGCCTTCCACGCCGTCGCCGTGGCCTTCTCGGCCTGGGTCGTGTACCGGGGGATCAAGGGAGGGCTGGAGAAGGTTCTCAAGCTCTTCCTCCCGGCCCTCCTGGTCATCCTTCTCATCCTGGCGCTGCGAGCCGTGACGCTCCCGGGATCCGAGGAAGGGCTGCGCTACCTCTTCGTCCCCGACTGGCCGAAGCTGGTGAGCGGCCGCCTCTGGCTGGAGGCCTTCACGCAGGTGGCGTGGTCCACGGGAGCCGGCTGGGGGCTCATGATGGTCTACGCCGTCTACACCCGCGAGAAGGAGGACATCGCCGTCAACTCGGGGATCATCGCCTTCTCCGACGTCCTGGTGGGCTTCATCGCCGCTGCCCTGATCCTGGGCACCCTCTTCGCCGTGGCCCCCACCACCGAGTTCGCCGAGAGCGCCCTGGACGCCGGGAACGTGGGGCTGACCTTCATCTACGTGGTGGAGCTCCTGGCCACCATGCCTGGAGCCGCCATCCTGGCGCCCCTCTTCTTCCTGTCGCTGGCTCTCGCCGGGGTGACTTCCCTCATCGCCATGTTCGAGCTGGGAACCACCAACCTCATGAACTTCGGGGTGGAGCGGCACCGGGCGGCCATCTACGTGGGCGCGGCCGCCTTCGTCTTCGGGATCCCCTCGGCCGTGAGCATCACCTTC
>Ga0068714_10000590_pt1 | contig 67297 bp, 51 predicted proteins | sample MTBNYHSulfiMetaG_FD_62988 | JGI IMG/M metagenome (GOLD analysis project Ga0068714, IMG submission 62988) | Enrichment culture microbial communities from rom New York Harbor, USA that are MTBE-degrading - MTBE-NYH (New York Harbor Sulfidogenic)... | ecosystem: Environmental > Aquatic > Marine >...
ATTTGGGTTGGCAATGTCTTTGTTGTGCCATCATGAGCAAATATCCTCCTTATCTGAATAACGATAAGGATTATAACGTTTTATAGTTTTTTTGTGGAGGACATTTGGGCAACACGCCCTGAAGGTCCACCCTACCGCCTGCGGCGGGGAGAGTTGAAAGTTGAATGAGTAAGAAAGTAAGAAGGGGAAGAGAAGAGGGGGCTGGGGACTAGGGGCTGGGGGCTGGGGGAAGAGTAAGAAGGTGAGAAGGTGGGAAAGTAAGAAAGTAAGGAAATGGTGCGAAAAATCGCACCCTACAAAAAAATGATTATCAAAGAAAAGGCATATCCGCGAGTGGGATTGATCGGCAATCCCTCGGATGGTTACTTCGGCAAGACCATATCGTTTGCCTTCAGCAATTTTTCGGCGCAGGTGGTTCTCTATGAAAGCCCGGAACTGGAGATAATACCCTGCGATAAAGATCATTCCCGGTTCGGCAGTCTCGACGATCTGTTAAATGACGTGAGGCTGCACGGTTATTACGGGGGGATTCGGCTACTAAAGGCGACGGTAAAAAAGTTTCATGATTACTGCCGGGAAAGTGATATTAGACTGCACCAGCAGAATTTTACCATTCGTTACAAGTCCAATATACCCCACGGGGTGGGACTGGCAGGCTCCAGCGCGATTATCACGGCGTGTCTGAGGGGATTAATGAGCTTTTACAAGGTAAGTATCCCCAAAATTGAGCAGGTGCAACTGGTGTATTCGGCGGAGGTGGATGAGCTGCATATTCCGGCGGGATTGCAGGACCGGGTAATCCAAGTATATGAAGGGCTGGTCTATATGAATTTCGATCAGCAAATAATGAAGGAGCAGGGTCACGGCATCTATGAAGAAATGGACCACGGGCTGCTGCCGCTGCTGTATGTGGCCTACCGGGAGAATCTGTCGGAAGGGACGGAGGTCTTTCACAATAATATCCGGGAGCGCTTCGAACGGGGCGAAAAGTCGGTAGTACAGGCGATGCATTTCTGGGCGGAGCTGACGGACGAGGCAAGAGAATGTCTCTTGGCGGGGAGGAAGGAAAAAATCGGCGGATTACTGAATAAAAATTTCGATAAGCGGAGTGAAATTTATCACATCGGGCCGGGCAATCTGAGCATGGTGGAGGCGGCGCGGTCGGCAGGAGCCAGCGCGAAATTTACCGGCTCAGGCGGGGCAATTGTAGGGACCTACGAAGATGAGAAGATGTTTACCGAGTTAAAGCGGCATCTGGGAAAAATGAAAATCAAGGTAATTAAACCCAAAATCGCCATCAGCAACCGAGGTATGTCATGACTGATGTTTCACAGAGCGGCATCCGCAAGGCGGTAATACCGGCGGCGGGGATGGGTACGCGTTTTCTGCCGGCTACCAAATCGCAGCCGAAGGAGATGCTGCCCATTGTTGACACCCCGGTTATTCAATACGTAATCGAAGAGGCAGTGGCGGCGGGGATAACCGATATCTTGATGATAATCGGCAAGGGTAAGCGGGCAATCGAAGAACATTTCGACCGCAGTTTTCAACTGGAAGAGATATTGCGGCAAAAGGGCAAAAAAGCGGAACTGGAGGCGCTGCAGCGGGTATCGCAGTTGGCGGATATCCATTTCGTCTGGCAGAAAGAAAGCAAGGGACTGGGCGACGCGGTATATTGCGCGCGGCATCATGTAGGTGATGAGCCTTTCGTGGTGCTGCTGGGTGATACGCTTATCGATGCCGAGCAGCCGGCGGCGGGGCAATTGTTGGAGCTGTTCGAGCGGTATCAGGAGCCGGTGGTACTGCTGGAAGAAGTGGATCGCAGCCGGGTAAGTAAATACGGGATAATCGACGGTAAAGAAATCGAGCCGGGGGTATTTCTGGTAAAAGATTTCATCGAGAAGCCGGCAGTCGATAAGGCGCCGTCAAATATGGCGATAGCCAGCAGGTATATCCTGACGCCCGAAATATTCACCTATCTGGCTGAAATAAAACCGGGCAAGGGCGGGGAAATACAGCTTACCGACGCCCTGCGGCTGATGGTGAGAAAACGGGCGATGTACGGGAAAAAACTGGCGGGCCGACGCTGCGATATCGGCGATAAGGAAGGATTTATCAAAACAAACATCGAATTTGCCCTCAAACGTGCGGATATGGCACAAAATATGCGAGAATATATCCTGCAACTGGCAGAAAAGCTGGCGAGCGAAGGTCAGTAAAATATGGAGATCCAGGTCAGCAGAAAGATAGCGGAGCGTGCGGCAGTGGTGATCCTGGCGGCGGGCAAAGGGACCCGGATGGGCAGGGAAGACCGGGCTAAAGTCTGTTTCGAGATCGACGGGATACCGGCAATCAACCGAATTATCCAGACCCTCAAGCAAAAACATTTTCATAAATTCCTGGTAGTCGTCGGTTCGATGGCAGAGCAGGTTATGGAAACGGTGGGCAAGGAACAACCGCAGGTGATATTTGTCTATCAAAGGCCGCAACTGGGAACGGGCCACGCGGCAAAAATCGCGGCGGGGGCGCTGCAGGACATGGGGCATACGGCAGAGGTGCTGGTGGCGATGGGTGACAAATATATCGAAGCGGAGGCGGTGGAAATGCTGGTTGACGGATATATCCGGCAACAAACGGATATGGTGATATTAACCACGCCGCGAACCAGAAAAACGAATGTTTCCTACGGCCGAGTGCTCCAGGACGGCAGGGGACAGGTAATCGGCATTATCGAACAGCTTGATATCGCCCGGCAGGGAATGGCGGACGAATTGCGCGAGCGGCTGGCCAAAGGACAAACGCCCAGCGGCGCCACCATCCGAACGATAGCGAAAAAGTATATCGTCAACCCGAAAAAACTGTCGCGGGCGGCGGAAGAACTGGTGGAACTGGGCGATAAGGGTAACAAAATCAGCAGAGGACGGCTAAAACAGATTCTGGAGATGGAGAAATATCAACTGCGTCTCGGCGATAGAACCTACACCGCCCGCCAGATCGAAAATCAGTGCAAGCAGTTCAATTCGAACCTGTTTCTCTTTAAAGCAGAGGCGTTCTACCAGGGCATTTCTCTGATCGATAATAATAACGCCCAGGGAGAGTACTATTTAACCGACGTGGTAAAACATCTGGGCAATATAACGGACGCGGCGGGCCAGAGGCGATTTAAAATCCGGGCGGCGTCGGCGAGCAGCGGGGACCTGATCCAGGGATTCAATTCACCGGATGAAATTTTGGCTATTCAGGATTATGTCAGGCGGCGGAAAAAGACCCAGGCCGGCGCCGGTGAGAGCGGGGCAGGGCTGGTACCCAAACTTAGTAAAAGACAATATGGCACCGTCAGGCAATGGATAGAGAAGATCGAGGGGGATGGGCCCAGGTTTAAGTCGTGGCTGAAGGGTATTTATTCCAGCAATGAAGGGATTCACACGGAGAAATCCCAGGAACTGCAGAAAGTTCTCAAGTGCTACGGCAAAAGGTTCGGGTACGACCAGAAAGTGGTGATCGTGCGGGCGCCGGGAAGGATTAACCTGATGGGCCGACACGTGGACCATCGAGGCGGATACAATAATGTCCTGGCCCTGCATCGGGAGACCATCGTGGTGGCGGGGCTGAGGAATGATGATAACGTAATCGCAATCAGCACCGAGCCGAAAAAATTTAAGGCACAATATTTTAATATTTCCGAATTGATGGGAGGATTTGCCTGGAGCGACTGGGTAAACTTTGTCAATAGCGAGTGGGTGCGTAATTTACTGTACTCAACGGCGGGCCAATGGGGCAACTATATTAAAGCGGCTATGCTTCGCTTACAACACCATTATCAGGACCTGAAGATCCGCGGCTTAAATATAGCCCTCTACGGCAGTGTGCCGATGGCGGCGGGTCTGAGCAGCAGCTCAACCATCGTGGTGGCGGGGCTGCAGGCGGCGATAGCTCTGAATAACCTGGAATTAACCGGTCAGCAGTTTATCGATCTGTGCGGGGAGGGCGAATGGTTCGTCGGCTCACGCGGGGGCTCGGGCGACCATGCGGCGATATACCTGGGACAACGCGACAAGATCGCCCAGGTGGGATATTTACCGTTTCATGTGGCAAGGGTGACCGAGGCGCCAAAAGAATATCAGATTATCATCGCCAACAGCCATATCAAAGCGGCAAAAAGCGCCGCAGCGAAGCATCAGTTTAATTCCAAGATAGCTAGCTATAACCTGGGATTGGCGCTGCTCAAGCTGAGATGTCCGCAAATCGCGGAGATAGTAGAGTATGTTCGCGATCTCAATCCCGAACGGCTGGGCTGCGCTACGAGCGAAATCTACCGGCTGCTGTTAAAAGTGCCGCAGTATATGACGAGAAAGGATTTTTCCGGCAGCCTGACGAGAGAGCAACGGCAGATGCTGGAGACAAATTTCGCGACGCATAAAGAGCCTCGGTTCTATCAAGTTCGGGGGGTGCTGCTGTTCGGGGCGGCGGAATGTCTGCGGAGTAAAATATGCCTGGATTATTTGGAAAGGGGCGATATCGCGGGATTCGGGCAATTGATGAAAATCAGCCATGACGGCGACCGGGTGGCACAAAAGGACGGTACAGGTAAATATCAGCCCTATCAATACGATTGCAGCGATACGGCGCTTAATAAATTAATGGTGGATTTGGCCAGCGAGGACCCGGAACGGGTTTTGCAAGCCCAATTATACATGCAGCCGGGCAGCTATGGGTGCAGTACCGAAGAGATCGACAGGATGGTCGATATCGCCTGCCAGTCGCCGGGGGTAGCCGGGGCCCAAATCGCCGGGGCGGGACTGGGCGGCTGCATAATGATCCTGGCGCACAACCAGGCGGCGGATGCTTTACGCCATGCGTTAATAAAAGAGTATTATAGGCCCGGAGGCCTGCCGCCGGCAATAATCAACTGCACCACGGTAGCGGGAGCAGGTTTGGCAGAATTTTAAATGAGTGAGTTAAAGAAATTTACAGCGACGGATGCAGGGTTTTGCCTGGTGATAATCGGCCTGGCCCTAGCGATAGGATTACCCCGATATAAATGCTTCTTCGGCGTAAGCGATGAGGGTTTTCTGTCGTACGGTGCGGAGCGGATTCTGCAAGGCGAAATGCCCAACCGGGATTTTCACAGCATTCAGCCGCCCTTGTCATTCTACAGTCTGGCGGTAACGTATAAAATATTCGGGATTTCGCTGGAGACGAACCGACGGCTGGGATTGTTAATATATGCGGCGATTTCGCTAGCGATATATTTTTTATCAAGACAACTGACCCGGCCGATTTTCGCATTCTCAGGGACACTGCCGGCATTGATATTGGGGATGCCGTTTTTCTACTTCGCACCTTACGCGGTTTGGCAGGGAGTAATCACCACGCTGATCGCGGCTTTGATTATGATGCGAGCGGCAACCAGGCGAAGCTTAAAAGCGGCCTTCCTGGCAGGTGTGGTAAATGCCCTGGTCATGCTTTGTCGACAGGATCAGGGATTTTATCTGCTGATAGCGGTTTTAGGGTATATCGCGGCGCTCAAGCTCGCCAAGAGGACGGGCGCGCCAAAAGCAGCGGCAGGAAAATTACTGGGCTGCTGGGCGGCGGGTATCGCAGTGATTATACTGCCGCTGGGGATTTACTGGCTAGTCAGTGGTGCTATGGTCCCCATGATTAAGCAACTAATTATTTTTCCGTTTACCACCTATACCAAGACCAGCGGACTAAGCAAGATATGGCACAGCCAGGACGTGCCCCTGGTACAGATTATCCGTGCCGCTCTTTTCTACCTTCCCATATTGCTGGCGGCAATTACTTTAATATGGCTATTGGTGAAAATCATTCGCCGGCGATATTACGAAGAAGACAGCAAAGTGGTATTCATACTGTTTTTATCGATCGTGTTTTACCTGCAGGTATTGACCCGATCAGATTTGGAGCATATACTGATTGTTTTGCCGCCATTTTTCGTACTGGGCGGATGGTGGCTGGGTATGCTATCTGAGGGTTTGAGTAAAGCGCTGGGCTGGATATCTTCCGGCACCGGTGAAATAACCGTACCCGCAAGAGTTTCGGCAACGGTATTTGTGCTGCTAGCGGCGGGAGCCGGCAGCGGGTGGTTCATGTCGCATACCAAAAATATATGGATGAAACCCAAATGTGAGCCGATGAGGAAAGTCCAACTCGATCGTGCGGGACTATACGTCCAAAATTGGTATGCGGATTACTTAGAAACCGTTGTAGGGGTGATTCAGGGAAATGCCAAGCAAGACCGCTCGATTCTCTGCCTGCCGTACACCCCAATGCTATATTTTCTTTCGGCCAGACGCAATCCCACCAAATGGAACTTTATCTGGCCGGGCGATCAGAGCCATGAAGATCATCTGGCCCTTATAAGGCAGGCAAAAAGTGATCCGCCAGCCGTGGTTACCGTCAGTTCCAGGCCAGATCTTGCCCCGGATATCGAATATTACGCCCCGGTGATTGTCAATTATATACTGAGCCAATACCGGCTCGAACGCACGGTCGCTAATACCAAAATTTATTTTCCCCGAAAAAAAACAGTGATTTTCGATGAGCAGTAAAGTCGATCATAACAAGCTAAGCCAGATGAAGACGTTGGAGAAAAAATACGGGGTATTCATTCCGGTGGTGATAACCATATTATGCTTAGCCCCCTTTATCGATAAGGCGTTTCATATCGACGATCCGCTGTTTATCTGGACGGCGAAACATATATTAAAAAATCCCGCTGATTTTTATAATTTTCCCGTCAACTGGTACCAACGTATTATGCCGATGTACGGAGTGACGCAAAATCCACCCTTGGCCTGTTACTATATCGCCCTGGCGGGAGGTTTGTTCGGCTGGGGCGAACGAGTGCTGCATATAGCGTTTCTCCTGCCGGCAGCGGCGACGGCAACAGGGACGTATTACCTGGCCCGGCAGCTCTGCCGGCATCCGGTGACGGCGGCGCTAGCAGCGGTATTAACGCCGGTGTTTCTGGTTTCCAGCAGCAATGTCATGTGCGATACCATGATGGTGGCTTTTTGGGTATGGGCGATAGTACTCTGGGTGAAAGGCATAAAGGAAAATAAAGCTCTACCTTTAACAGCGTCCGCTTTTTTAATCGGGATTTGCGCCCTGACGAAATACTTCGGCATGTCGCTGATCGGATTATTGTTGGTCTATACCCTGATGGAAAAGCGAAAGCCAAGTTTATGGATGCTACTGTTTCTGATTCCGGGGGTAATGCTGGCGGGATATCAATGGTACACGCATATACTTTACACCCGAGGATTGTTATCGCAGGCGGTCGATTACGCCAATTATCATAGCTGGAAGAAGGTGGGGGATTTATTACCCAAAGGATTGGTCGGGCTGGCCTTTACCGGCGGGTGCGCTATAACGGCGTTATTCTATAGTCCGTGGCTGTGGTCCAAGCGAGTGCTGATGGGCGGAGGTTTGCTGATGGTTCTTCTGATCTTTGTCCTGCCTTATGCAGTCCGCCTGGAGCATTTTTCTTTTATCGATGCTGATACAGGCGTCAAATGGACGATTGCGGGGCAAATGGCCTTATTGACGACGGCAGGAGTCGGGGTTTTGGCACTGGCGGTCAGGGATTTCTGGAAAAGCCGCGGGGCGGATTCCTTAATGTTAATGTTATGGGTGCTGGGGACATTTGTCTTTGCCAGCTTTATCAACTGGTCGGTTAACGCCCGCAGCGTTTATCCCATGATACCGGCGGTGGGGATATTAATAATGCGGCAGTGGGAAAGACGGGAAAGGGCGGGTGATAAAGCGGGATTCCTGCGGCGGTGGTTGCCGCTGGCTGGGGCGGCGGTGGTGTCGCTGTTGGTCTGCCAGGCGGACTATGTCTGGGCGAACTCGGCGAGAAAAGCAGCCGATGATATTGATAAAAAATATAAAGGCCATCTCAATAATGTCTTTTTTCAGGGGCACTGGGGGTTTCAGTATTACATGGAAGAGAAAGGCTACCTCGCCCTGGAAATAGATGATAAGAGAGCCAGAAAACATGATCTTATGATCATACCTTCTATTATTATACCTTCGGATTTTGATATGGAGAAAATTCCCCCTTACGCTATATTTATAGTTAATTGCTTCCCCTATGCAGCGATGATGGGGCCCAAATTAGGGGCAGGATTTTACGCCTCCGGCCCTTTGCCTTACGCCTTTGGGTCGGTTGAGCCGGACTGTTACTATGCTTTTAAAGTGCAATAAACAAAAAAAGCGGTTTGACCACAATATTGGCACTGCCATGATCTATTTGTTACGAGAGTGGAAAAATACATTTTGATGAAGAGTAACGTAAAACATAATGAAATGATCCAGACGAAAAGCCCCTGGGAAAAATATGGGGTGATTATTCCCGCAGCGGTCACCCTATTATGTCTGGGGCCTTTTGTTGATAAAGCGTTTCATATCGACGATCCGCTGTTTATCTGGACGGCGAAACATATATTAAAAAATCCCGCTAATTTTTATAATTTTCCCGTCAACTGGTACGAATGTATTATGCCGATGTACGGAGTGACGCAAAATCCACCCCTGGCCTGTTACTATATCGCTCTGGTGGGAGGTTTGTTCGGCTGGGGTGAACGAGTGCTGCATATAGCGTTTCTCCTGCCGGCAGCGGCGGCGGCGACGGGGACGTATTACCTGGCTCGGCGGCTCTGCCGGCACCCGGTTACGGCGGCGCTGGCAGCGGTATTAACCCCGGTATTTCTGGTTTCCAGCAGCAATGTCATGTGCGATACCATGATGGTGGCCTTTTGGGTATGGGCGATATTTCTCTGGGTGAAGGGCATAAAGGAAGACAAAACTCTACCTTTAATCCTGTCCGCTTTTTTAATCGGGATTTGTGCCCTGACGAAATACTTCGGCATGGCGCTGATCGGCTTATTGTTGGTCTATACCCTGGCAGAGAAGCGAAAGCCAGGCTTATGGGTGCTGTTCTTTCTGATTCCGGGGGTAATGCTGGCGGGATATCAATGGTACACGCACAAACTTTACATGATGGGATTGTTGTCTCAGGCAGCCGCTTACGCCAATTATCATAGCTGGAAGAAGGTGGGGGATTTATTACCCAAAGGATTGATCGGGCTGGCATTTACCGGCGGGTGCGCTATAACGGCGTTATTCTATAGTCCGTGGCTGTGGTCGAAGCGGGTGCTGATAGGCGGCGGCTTGTTGATGGTTTTTCTGGTCTTTGTCCTGCCTTATGCAGTCAGCCTGAAGCGGTTTTCTTTTATCGATGATGATACAGGCGTCAAATGGACGATTGCGGTACAAATGGCCTTGTTGACGACGGCAGGAGTCGGGATTTTGGCGCTGGCGGTCAGGGATTTCTGGAAAAGCCGGGGGGCGGATTCCTTAATGTTAATGTTATGGGTGCTGGGGACATTTGTCTTTGCCGGTTTTATCAACTGGTCGGTTAACGCGCGCAGCATTTATCCCATGATACCGGCGGTGGGGATATTGATAATGCGTCAGTGGGAAAGACGGGAAAGGGCGGGTGATAAAGCAGGATTCCTGCGGCTGGGTTTGCCGCTGGCTGGGGCGGCGGTGGTGTCGCTGTTGGTCTGCCAGGCGGACTATGTCTGGGCGAACTCGGCGCGAAAAGCAGCTAATGATATTGATAAAAAATATAAAGGGCATCTCAATAATGTCTTTTTTCAGGGGCACTGGGGATTTCAGTATTACATGGAAGAGAAAGGCTATCTCGCCCTGGAAATGAATGATGAAAGAGCCAGAAAAAACGACATCCTTATCGTGCCCTCGAATACGTCCCGCCGATTCGCAGCGGAAACAAACTTCTACTGCTTCGATACATTAAAAATCAAATCTTTTCCATACGCGGCGACCATGTGCGGTAATTTAGGGGCGGGCTTTTACGCGACTATCTGGGGGCCTTTACCTTACGGCTTCGGGGCGGTTGATTCGGAATATTATTACTTTTTTCAAATAAAATAATCAGAAACGCAGGTTAACGGATGAAGGCACTGGTTACCGGTGCAGCGGGATTTATTGGTTCGCATTTGTGCGAAAGGCTTTTGGGTGAGGGCTGGGAAGTTGTCGGGCTGGATAATTTCGACGATTTCTACGCTCCACAAATCAAGAGGCGTAATGCCGCCGTTCTCGAGGCAAACAGGAAATTCAGCCTGGTGGAAGGCGATGTTCGCAGTGATGAATGTGTTTCGTCTATCCTAAATAATAATACCATCGATATTATCGTGCATTTGGCGGCCAAGGTGGGTGTCCGGCCGTCGATCAAAGACCCGATGGTTTATCAGGATGTGAATATCAAGGGCACGCTGGTATTGTTGGAGGCGGCTAAAAAGTATGGGATAAAGAAGTTTATCTTCGCCTCAAGCTCGAGCGTTTACGGTAACAATGAAAAGGTGCCGTTCGCGGAGAGCGATAATGTTGATTATCCTATCTCACCTTATGCCGCGACTAAAAAGGCGGGCGAATTAATCTGTCATACGTATAGTCATTTGTATGAGATTAATATTACCTGCCTGCGTTTTTTTACCGTTTACGGCCCCCGGCAGCGTCCGGACCTGGCGATTTATAAATTTGCCCGACTGATCGACGCGGGCGAGCCAATTCCAGTATATGGCGACGGTTCCATGATGCGGGATTTTACTTATATCGATGATATTATCCAAGGGGTGGTCGCGGCTATAGGCTTTTGCCGGGGATATGAAATCTTTAATCTGGGAGAATCGCAGCCGATCCGCCTGAATGAGCTGATAAGGGAAATTGAAAAAGCCCTGGGGAAAAAAGCGATTATTAATCGACTGCCTCCGCAGCCAGGCGACGTAAGGCGGACATTCGCCGATATCACCAAGGCGAAAAACGTCCTGGGCTATAATCCAAAAACGGATATTCCTGCAGGACTTAAAAATTTTGTTGGCTGGTTTAGAAGCAATGAAATTAAGCATACATAATTTATAGATTAAAAGGGAATAACAAATGGCGAAATCAAGTAAAAGCAGGCTACCTTATGTGGGCATCGTAGGCATGGGATATGTGGGACTACCGCTGGCACGCGAGTTTTGCCGGGGCGGCATGAAGGTGCTGGGATTTGATATCAATAAACAAATGGTCGAAAAAATCAGACGTGGTATAAGCCCGATCAAGCATATCCCCCATCAAGAAATCCGGGAAATGCTGCAAACCCAACGATTTCAAATAACCGACAATATGAAACAACTGTCCCAGCCGGACGCCCTTTTAATCTGCGTACCGACGCCGCTTACCGAAAATCGCGAGCCGGATATGCAATACGTAGAAACAACCTGCAAAACCATCGCCAAATATCTGCGCAAGGGACAACTGGTGGTTCTGGAAAGTACTACCTATCCCGGTACGACACGGGAACTGATGCTACCCATCCTGGAAAGGTCCGGATTGAAAGCGGGAAGAGATTTTTTCCTGGCCTATTCGCCGGAGCGGGAAGATCCGGGCAACAAGAATTTTCGGACCGCTACCATTCCCAAGGTGATAGGCGGTATGGATAAAACATCACTAAAAAAAGCCATCGAAATCTATTGCCGGGCGATTAAAACGCTGATTCCGGTATCTTCCTGTGAGGTAGCGGAGGCGTGCAAAATCCTGGAAAACTCCTATCGCTGCGTGAATATTGCCATGGTAAATGAACTTAAGATGTTGTTCGATCGGATGGGAATCGATATCTGGGAGGTAATTAAAGCGGCCAGTACCAAGCCGTTCGGCTTCCAGGCGTTTTATCCCGGGCCGGGACTGGGCGGACACTGCATACCGATCGACCCCTTCTACCTGACGTGGAAGGCCCGGCAGTATGATATGCCGACCCGCTTTATCGAACTGGCGGGCGAAATCAATACCAATATGCCTTATTACGTGGTCATGAAAACCATGGAAGCACTTAACGAGCGGAAGAAAAGTCTGAAAGGCTCCAAAGTTCTGGTGCTGGGCCTAGCCTATAAGAAAGACATTGATGATGTGCGGGAATCACCCTCTCTGGAATTGATTGAGCTTTTAAGAGATAAAGGCGCCCAGGTTGATTATAACGATCCCTATATCCCCAAAACACATAAACAGCGTAAGTATAACCTGGGGATGAGAAGCAAGGGGCTGACAGCAGCAATGCTGAGGAAGTACGATTTGGTGCTGATCGCCACTGATCACAGCAGTTACGATTACGAGTGGATTGTAAAACATGCTCATCTGGTGATCGACACCCGCAACGCTACCGACAAGGTCCGAAGCAATAGAAACAGAATTGTCAAGGCGTAGATACCTCGAGATAATAATTTATACGATAATACAGTTTTTCTTATAGGACATATAATTTGACTTCCCTAATCACAAATAATTGATGTTAATATGCCGGGATTGTCGTTAAGACGAAATTTTATCTGGACATTTATAGGCAATGCTATTTACCAGGGCACACAATGGTTGAATCTGATTGTCCTGGCAAAGTTGAGTACACCGGAAACTGTTGGAATTTATTCTTATGCCCTGGCTATCGCGACCCCCATTACCCTCTTTAGTAATTTACAATTAAGTACCGTCTTAGTAACAGATGCGCGAGATGAATACCGTTTTGGTGATTATTTATATTTAATCATTATCACTGCAATTCTAAGCGCCTGTATAACCGCCGGAGTAGCATTTTTCGTATGCGATGAAAAAGGAGCCCTGTTTGTAATAATAATGGTTGGTATAAGTCAGAGTGTTATTTCTATAAGAGGAATACATCTTGCTTTTATACAAAAGCACGAGCGTATGGATATTGTTTCGACGAGTCATATTATCCTGGGTTGTTTATCTCTGCTGATATTTTCATCAATTATATATTTAAGCGGGGAATTGTTACTTGCCATCGTTGGTACGATACTTGTACGTATATTGGTATTTTTTTCCCATGATCGTTTACGAGCGAGAAAATTATTATCAACAGAAGGAAATAATTCTAAGCATTCAAATACTCATTTGGAGCATTATAAAGCCCTTTATAAATTAGCCGTTTTATCCTTACCCCTTGGCATTACTATGGCCATAATATCATTGAATAGTAATATACCTCGGTATTTTCTGGTTCACTTTCACGACAAAACAACACTGGGTTATTACGCAGCGATTGGTTCACTGCTGGCTTTTGGAGGAATGGTTATTTCGGCTCTGGGCCAACCCGCTTCTCCCAGACTGGCTAAGTATTTTGCCTATAATAAGCCGGCCTTCAAACGCTTACTGGCTAAACTGGTTGGTATAGGTTTCGGGATAGGTGCATGCGGATTACTGATTACTTTCTTCTTCGGTAAATATATATTGACGTTCTTTTTCACGGCGGAATACGCAGCATATTATCGTGAATTTAACTGGATAATGCTAGCTGGAGCTTTTGCTTTCGCTTATGCATTTATGGGCTATGGCATAACGGCAGCGAGGTATTTTAAATTATCTGTTTTGCTTTCCTGTATTAATACCATCCTGATAGCTCTAAGCAGCTGGATACTGATTCCTGAATACAGAATATTCGGCGTCGCGTGGGCATTAATAATAACTAACGGGGCGGGATTGATAATATTTACTATATTAATTATTTATATTTTTCGGAAAGGATAAGGCATTAATGCCGGTAAAATCAACATGATGTTTATTATGCGGTGATTCTCGGCTGGTGGAAGAAGGATGCAACAACCAGGAACATAAATACGACGAAAATTATAGAACGATTGGCACTTCTATGCTTAAACTAAAGAATCTATGATCATTGTTGGACACAAATGCCATGAATAGAAGAATACTAGATTTTTTCGCATTGGCAATTCTCATGATCCTTACGGGTTTTTTTGCTGCTCGCTTGGTCAATTTCGCCATTCCACCCATGGAGGATGCGGCGATGCTGATGCGTTACGCGGAAAACCTCGCACAAGGTCAGGGGATCGTGTGGAACGTCGGTGAACCACCTCTAGACGGGGCAACGGACTTCCTTTTCATGGTGATCATCGCATTAGTATGCCGGATCGGTTTCACGGTCGAGACGGCAGTGCGTCTCGTAACGATCATCTCCCACTTCGCGACCGTGGGCCTCATTTACGCCGGCATGCGGAACGTGCAGCGATCTGGAATTGTACCGGCTTTCTTGAGCGCCCTTTACTTCGCAGTGGGGCCGGGGCTCTTTCTTTCCGCTGCATACTTCGGAACACCGTTATTCGCCTTCGGCGTGGCTCTGGCTTGGCTCTTCGCCCAACGCCTGCTTTCGCCAGAGGGCAGAACCGTTCGTGCGTATGTCTCCTTCTCAGTTGTATGCCTGGCAACTAGTCTTGTCAGACCGGAGGGAACATTGATCTGCGCCTTCATGCTTGCTGCCGTCGGTATCCTGATTCCTCGCAGGGAGTTCTGGCGTCTTACGGCTGTCTTCGGCGGCATCTTTCTGCTGCTCGGAGGCACATACTTCTTATGGCGGTGGCATTACTTCGGACACCCGTTGCCCAATCCCTTCTATAAGAAAGGCGGAGGGCATCTCTATCTTGTCGCGCTGAAGTCCTCTTTGCGTAACAGCTTCTCGCTGGCAGTCCCATTCATCCCTATGTTTCTGCTCGCCGTTCGTTCCAGAAAGTCCCTGCGAAAGGGCATAGCTTTTCTGATTCCTATTGTCGGCGCCACCTGCATGTGGATTCTTCTCTCCGATGAAATGAACTTTGGCGCCCGTTTCCAGTATCCAATTCTCGCCCTGTATGTTCTTTCGTGGTATCCGCTGATCCGCGGCTTGCCCGAAGAGTACGGGCTGCCGAACAGCGCAACTCTTACCGCAATGCAGAAGGTGGCCATCGTATCGGCCGTTGTAACGGTTCTGGGTTTTGTCTTTCGGCCCCACATCTTGAAGTCCCGCCAAATCACCTATACCAATGACGGGCGGTACGACATTGGTGTTATGCTCCGGCAATACGCGGATCGTGGCTACACCATCGCCACGACCGAGGCAGGACTGCTTCCGCTTTACTCAAGATGGCGTGCCATCGACACTTGGGGGTTGAATGATCGTTGGATCGCTCGCAACGGATGTATAACCTATGATTACCTCGTTCAGCAAAAACCCGACATCATCATGTGGCACGAGTTCTTCTCCCCACGCCATCCACCATCAGGCAAGGCAGGCATAGGATTTGGCATACCGTGGTTCCAACAGGTGATGACGCTGAAGCAGTACGCCGAAAAGCATGACTTCACGCTCGCCGCTGTGTTTGGAAGAAGTCCAGACGACACCCACTATTACTACATTCGGCCTGACCTTCTCGAGCACGATGAGATCGTGCAGGCAATCAGATCCACGCCTTATCGCTGGTTTGGAGATGGCCTGGAATGCACAAACTACGCTGAGGATTCTGGTGAGGATAAATCAATTGCCCAACAAGGCGCTCCCGCGGACGCGGACAAGTCGTACCGCTGAGCGTGAACGGTTGCATTCTATTTACAATCATTCGTTTTTAACAAAAACACCCGATGGGTCGCTGCGCTGTCAGCATTGATATCGATTGCCATCTACGCTGGTATTGGAGCCTATTGGTCGAACCCCGGCTGGGCTACAATTTTCTACTTCACCCTGGTACAATTACTTACTCACCCGATTTCTATGCCTCCAAAATTGACATTTGCGGACTATCTCAACGCGATCTTGAGAGGAACCTCGAAATACTGAAGGTTAAAATAATCGATCGAAATTAACATGAGTACACAAGCTATACCATTAGAATATAATTTGCCGGAATTGGAAGCACTCCAAGGCCCTTTGGAAGGCCGTTTCAGGTATTGGATGAGCATGATATTACTGGTGTGTTTTTACTATACACTTCCAGTCATAAAAACGCCCTTTGGCTATTCTTCGTATATTCGTCTGGATGATATTGCCAATTTTTGCCTTTTGCTTATCTCCATAAGCGCTATTACTCAAAGACGCAAATTATGTGAGACGCCAATTGCGTCGATTATAATAATTGCCCTGCTGTTTGCCCTGCCCAGCGCCTGCTGGGGATATTTATTAGGCAGCAAGTTGAAGAATTTGCAACTGGGATTATTGCAAACCGTAAAGTACACCCTTACTTTTGCCCTTTTCATGTCGGTTATGGTTATACCTACGGATGAAAAACGTTTCCGCCGGTTAATGCTGATTATCTGGCTGGGCAGTATTTTTGTGGGGATATACGGTGCTTTGCAGTACTACGGTTTTATTTCCGCGCAGAAATTGGCGGAGGAATTCGCCGAAAGCGGGCCCTGGCAAGCTGAAAATCTTTGGACATACAAAAGGCAAGCTCTCGGTCCATTATCTCATAATCATGCCTGCATCGGAGCCTATATGGTAATAGCCATATTTGTGGCTCTTTTTCTAAGTCGCACGGCCTGGAGTGTCACTAAAATATTCTATTTAGCCAGTGTGCCTTTTTTTATGATAATTATACTTTGGAGTCAATCCCGGGCAGATTTTTTTGGGGTATTCGTCGGTTTGGTATCATATATGATTTTTTCCAAAGTTCGCCCTGCAGCTATAGCAGGTTTTGCCGGAGTGGCCATTGCAACATATATTATTTTTAATATTGTACCCGAGCTAAAGGACAGATTTATGGGTACCGAAGGAGAAACTATTGCAGAATTCAGCTCTGGCCGGCTGACAGGCTGGTTTAAGGCAATTATTATCATGTTTAAAAGACCATATTTATTTTTTACGGGAGTTGGTCTGGGAAACTTTGATATTTTCAAAGAATATACCGGATTAATGGGCGGCCATAACAATTTCATTCACTGGTTGTTTGAGTGTGGAATCTTCGGATTTATTTTACCAATAGTCGTTCTTATAAAAATTATCAAAATAGTCAAGAGATTATCATTTTACGGCAAATTTCGCCGTGAGGTTTCCGTTTGTTTTCTTTCGCTTTTATTCAGTTTGATCGCGATCGCGACTACCCAGGAGCCTTTTACACCAAATCCATCTTCAGCCAGCGTACCTTCCTATATTGCTTTCATCTTTGGATATATCATTGCCCTATATAGAACCACTTTGATCAACCAGCAATTTCAGGAGTTTCCATATGACGAGATGTATGCCGAAGATCAATATATTTCCCATCTATAGTATAGATTACAACTTTTTGATAAAATAAAGCTTTAGGAGTTAAAAGACATGTCTGCTATTGCGGGAATAATAAATTTAAAGTCCGACAAGCCGATAATGCAGGAAACTGTAGTTTTAATGCTCGAGGCTATGAAACCAGATATGCCATACGATATCGAAACATATGCTATGTCCGACAAATCGGCGGTTGTGGGAAGAATCGGCTACGGGCCGGACAGTAATAATAAATTAAAGAAGAAATCAAATAATGATTACCAAATACTTATGGTGGGCGAGATTTACAACGATGATGTTATAAAATATGACACCTCAGCCGATTATCTACTCGAACGTTACCAGCAATCCGGATGGGATTATTTCGCTCCAGGATTAAATGGGGCATTTTCCGCGGTCATCGCGGATCCCAACAACAAAGCAATTGTTTTAATCACAGATCATACGGATTCATGCACTATTTATACAACCAGACATGAAGGAAAACTATATTTTGCCTCTGAAGTTAAAGGCATAATGGCGGTGAAAGAAATAAGCCGTGAGCCGGATATATCTGCCTTGTTATCATTATTAGTCAATGGTTTTTTTATACTCCGGCGGACGCTTATGAAAAATGTCGAACAGATGGACTATGCCACAATTTACTACATACATGATGGTGAAGTTCGAAGTTTTCCCTACTGGCGATATACTATCGAACCTACACGGGATCGAGGACGTAGTTATTATTTGAATGAATTCGAGGGATTGCTTCGCCAGGCTGTCAAGCGTCGCGCCGGCAATGGACGTATCGCACTTATGCTCAGCGGCGGGATCGATTCGCGAGGCATACTATCGTGCCTGGAGAATCCGTCAAAAATGCCAGCGGTTACTTATACCTGTAAAACCATGGAAACACGGCATGTTTTGGGGGATTGGTCACTAGCAGAGTCTATAGCCAATAAATTTGGAATGGATTTTATTACTATATACTATAACGATAATAATTTTGTAGAAGCAATGAAGGAATCTGTGTTTGCAACTGATGCATCCGGGGGATTTGTATTTCAGAATATATGGGGTGATATTCGCAATAATACTGGAGCAGAATATCTTTTAATGGGTGACGAATGCATGGGCTGGTCAAGAGGACCCATGACAAAAGATCAGGTACTTTCGGCTATTGGGATATGCTCACTGCGGACGTGTTACAGGTTGAGGGATTGTATGCGACAAGACAGCATCGATTATTTAATTGATTTGCAGGAGAAAGATATGGCAGCCGTTGATGCAGGTTGTCAAATTGATAAGCCGCATGATCGGGTCGACTATTTATACTTTAATCAGAGATTGATACATTACTTATTGTCAAAAAGACGGATAATAATGCGTCATGGATTATTTGTTCGAAATCCCTGGCTTGATTTGGATATTTTAAATTTTATACAAACGCTTCCGTTAAAATATCGCCGTTTCAAAAGATTATTTCTCGACACCATCAATCGTATTAACCCTGATTTGTCCAATATTACCCGCGCCCGGACTCCGGAAACCATCAGCTATCGAAACTATATAAGTAAGATGGAGAATCATAATAAAGCTTTTTCCAGAATAATATTGGACAATAATCCGCTACTAAATGATATTTTTGATATTGTAAAAGTTCAACAGTTAATCCAAAATATTTGTGCAACCCAACCTTCCCAAAAATCTTTATGGCTGGATCAGTTGCTGACTTATGTTCCGATAGTTTTTCGCGTCCAATCGCATGCATATATCAAACGTCTAACTAAATCGAAACGAAAATTAAGCGGGGAAAATCTTCTGCTGAATATTGCTACGGTGGGGATGGCACTGAAACATTTGTCAAATTGATCCAAGGCAAGCTTCGCAGAAAAAATATTTATTGTGTTTCAAGTACCCCCTATAGATTCCTTAAACTACAGGATTATTCACTTAACCAACAAGGTAAATATTTTCAGGATGAGAGCAGAAAAATCCATTGAAGAGTAAAGACGTTTCCAAAAAGAAGATTAAAGTATTACACGTGGTATTCTCGATGGGGCACGGTGGAATAGAAACATTTCTGATTTCCATGCTGCGTAACTATAACCGTGATGTATTTCATATGGATATTGCCTATACCTATCACGATGCGGGAAAATATGCCGACGAAGTAAAGGGGTTAGGAGCCAGGCTTATACCTTGTCCACTGGGCAGGGATCAAATCCGTTTTATTTGGCATTTTAGCAAGATACTGCATAAGGAAAAATATGATGCCATTAACAGCCATCTCTCGGATGCCGGAGCGGGCGCTTTAATAGCGGCGAAATTAATGGGGGTGCCGGCACGTGTTGCCTCATACCATGAGACATTTATCCCTTCAACCCGTATCAAGAATCGTTACCGGCAGGTACTGCGAAAAATGATTATCAAATGTGCCACCGATATTACCACCTCCTCACCGCAGGCAACCGATTCACATTTTACCGATGTAGTCGCACCGGCGGGATTGGTGCAGGCGATTTCGTACGGCGTAGATACCGCTTATTTTGCTCAAAACCCAAAAGAGCCTCTTGATTTAAAAAAATTTGGCTTTGGACCAGATAACCTTATCGTTGGCCATATAGGCAGATTCGTGGGCTCTAAAAACCATCATACATTGATTAAGGTCATCACCAAGGTACTCGAAGCGGTTCCTAACGCCAGATTTATACTACGGGGAGACAGCTATAGCCCCTTGAAGAAAGAGATCGAATCATTAATTTCCGAAAACGGACTGGCGCAATATATCGGTTTTGTCGAGGGAATGGCGGACATTCGTGAGTTTTATGATGCTATCGACCTTTTTGTATTACCGTCGCTGCGGGAAGGGATGCCAGTCGCTTTAATCGAGGCGCAGGCCAGCGGCAAGGCGATTGTCGCCTCAAATTTAAACGGGATCGAAATTGCCACCGCCCCGGAAATGAAATCGAATCTATATGCCCCCCATGACGTGGAATCTTTCGCTAAATGTATCATAGACTTATTAAGGCAACCAGAGAAACGGATTTCTCAAGGTAAGGCTGGTCAGGAATTTGTGCGGAAAAATCTTGATATAAAAACTGCAATAAGAAAATATGAACAATTATATTTGCCGAAAGATAAAGGAAAGAAATAACACGGGTGTTAATTAATCTGCTTTTATGAGGTGCAAGACATGCTAAACGGCAAAAAAGTGCTGGTAACCGGAGCGGGAGGCTTTATTGGTTCACATCTGGTCGAATTGCTGGTGGAAAAAGGCGCGCAAGTTCGGGCATTTGTAAAATACAACAGTAGAGGCGACTGGGGAATGCTCGATGATTTCCCCAAAGAAATTCAAAACAGGGTTGAGGTCATAACCGGCAATGTTTGTGACCCCTTTTTTGTCCGGAAAGCGGTAAAGGGTTGCGATTATGTATTTCACCTGGCTGCCCTCATCGGTATTCCATATAGTTATATCGCTCCGGCTGATTATATATCAGTCAATATACAGGGTACCGCGAATATTCTGCAGGCATGCCGCGATGAGGAAACTCCTCGTATTATCCATACTTCCACCAGCGAAGTTTATGGAACTGCCCAATACGTACCCATTGACGAAAAACACCCCCTGCAAGGCCAATCGCCCTATTCCGCCAGTAAAATTGGCGCGGATAAGATAGTGGAAGCCTATTGCAATAGTTTTGAGTTACCCGTCGTTACGGTCAGACCCTTTAACACGTTTGGCCCCCGACAATCAGCACGGGCAGTTATTCCTACGGTTATCATCCAAGCCTTAACGCAGGATAAGATTTCGATTGGCTCTCTTAAACCAATCCGCGATCTGACTTACGTTAAGGATACCGCAAATGGTTTTATTACGGTGGGGCTTTGTGACAAAGTTCTGGGAAAAGTGGTGAATCTCGGCGTAGGCTCCGGGCAATCAATCGAAAAAATTATTCAAATAATCCTGCAATTACTGAACAAGGAAAACATGCCCATCAAACAAGATTCGTCCCGGATAAGGCCATCAAAAAGCGAAGTGATGCGTCTGATAAGTGATAATAGCGTTGCCCAAAAAATATGCGGCTGGAAACCCAAATACTCTCTGGAAGAGGGGCTGGCCGAAACGATAGAGTGGATCAAAAAAAACGTCGATAAGTACCGGCCGGAAATTTATGCCGTATAATTATCTGCTGCTTGTTAATGAAAGGTTCGACTATGAAGGATATACGCGTCGTGATATTGGCCGGGGGTAAAGGAACCAGGCTTAAACCCTATACCGCCGTTTTCCCTAAACCACTGATGCCCATCGGAGAAATGCCTATCCTGGAAGTGGTGCTGCGCCAGCTTAAATCTTTCGGATTCGATAAAATTACCTTGTCGGTGAATCATCTGGCTGATTTAATTAAAACATTTTTCGGGGACGGATCCCAACTGGGACTCGATATCGAATACTGCATGGAAGATAAACCGCTCGGCACTGCCGGCTCCCTGTCCCTGATCGACAACCTCACCGATACCTTTCTGGTTATGAACGGCGATTTGCTGACCACCATTGATTATGCTGCCATGGTAGATCGGCATCTGGAATCCCATGCTGTCGCAACGATCGGCGTTTTCCCGCGAGAGGTTAAAATTGACTTTGGCGTTCTTGACATCGGATCTCAGAACGAATTGCAGGATTATCGGGAAAAGCCCGTTTTCGAGTATCTTGTCAGTATGGGTGTCAACGCATTCAATAAATCGGCCCTGGAGTTTATCCCCCATGGACAATATCTGGATATGCCTACCCTTATGATGAGGTTAAAAAACGAAGGCAAGAAGGTTATGACTTATCGCAGCGACTGTGAGTGGCTCGATATCGGCCGATCCGACGATTATGAAATAGCTGTCGAGGCCTTTCAAAAATCGCGGGCTAAATATTTAAAAACCTGATTAAATGAGCAACCGAGTTCTAATAACGGGAATCTGCGGCTTTTTCGGCCGATATATGGGTGATTATATCAGGTCTTTACCCCAGTCATGGGAAATTATTGGAATTGATATCGCTAAAACCCAGCCGAGAAACTGTGACGCTTACCACCAAATGGATCTGGTGCGGGCAAATGACGCTGAGGAGCTGATTAGACAGACCCTTCCCACATATCTTATTCATCTTGCCGGATCGTTCGGCACCGACAATTCGCAGGAGATATATCAAACGAACGTTTTGTCGTTAACTTCTTTGCTGGAAGCTTTGCGTAAACACTCCCGGCAGACTATCCTGATTACTGCCGGTTCCGCAGCCGAATATGGGCTGGTTGATTCGCACCAGTTGCCTATTGATGAAAAAACAGTCTGTAAGCCGGTGACTCCTTATGGATTGAGCAAATACCTGGCTACGCAAGTAGCTTTATACTATCACGATGTCCATAAAATCTGCACCATGATCGTAAGACCGTTTCAATTACTGGGCAAGGGGGTTACGACAAAGCTGGCGCCGGGTGCCTTTGCCGAGCAGCTACGAACGGCGATGGCGGCTAATGATAAGGTTATTAAGGTAGGCAATCTGGAAAGCAGCCGGGATTTTCTGGACGTGCGCGACGCGGTAAAAGGCCTCTGGTGCTTATGCCAAAAGCCGGCGCCCGGTGAAATATTTAACCTTTGTTCCGGAAAATCCACAAAAATATCGGAGATGCTTAACCTTATGATCCGATATTGCGGCGTGGACGTGAAGATTGAAGTTGATCCGGCCCGTTTACGTGCCAAAGCCGACGTTCCGGTGGTCTATGGAAGCTTTGAAAAACTAAAGATATACTGCGGATGGCAGCCCGAAATAAATTTGGACGATAGTATTGCGGAAATGTTCGCGTAAAAGTGATTGACCCGACAGGAAGAAAAGGGATGGATAAGGGCGTATTTGTTATACAGGCTGGGGCGATCAAGAAAAACGGACTGATCCATATTCCTTCACATTGGCATTTTATATTGAAGGCGTACGGAGAATTGCTGCCGGGGACATACTTGGTTTGTCGTAAAGACAACAGTTTAATGGGGAAAGCTACCATGCCTATACCTGATGGCTTGGAACCTATGCTGCTGGATAAGTTTGATACGGACGGAGCGATTGGCCGTTTATATAGTTATTTTCTTGCCCGCATTAAATTGAAAGAAATGGTTGCCAAAGCAAAATTTGTCGGCGCGGTACTCCCATCCTATTTAGGGCACATTGCGGCAAATATCGCCATACAAATGAAAAAGCCGCTGTTTGTCGAAGTTGCGGGTGAAAATACAATTTATGATCGAAGGTTGTCTTTAAAACTACCTTTCAGGTATCTAGCGCATAGCCGTACGAGAAATATCGATGCAAAGGTATTAAAAATGGCGGATCTGGTAGTCTATGTTTCGCAATATTTAGCAGATACGTCCGTGATTTTACCACGTGTCTATGGCGTTGTTCCTCATACTACCATATATGACAGTGATATTTTTATGAGAGATGATACCTGCAAAGATAATGTTATAAAAATATTTTCCGCCAATCGTATTGTGCAGGAAAAAGGTTTGCAAAATCTTCTGATCGCTATCCGTAAATTGCGTGACGAAGGTTTTAATATTGCAGCAACACTGGCGGGTGATGGAGAATATTTAAACGCTTTAAAGCATCAATGCTCAGATCTGAAATTGAACGAGTATATATCGTTCCCCGGCCATATTAATGCAGGCGAGAATTTATGGCGGCTGTACCGGCAAGCTGACATTATGGTCCTGCCGACTTTAGCCTCCGGGGAGGGTACCCCAAAATGCATTTTAGAGTCATTTGCCTCATGTTGCCCGGTTATTGCCTCAGCAGTTGGAGGTATCAAATTGTTGCTCGATAAGGGTAATCGAGGGATACTTGTCAAGTTGGGTAACATTGAAGAATTGGTCGAAGCTATAAAAGTGATGATAACTGATGATGAAGCTCGAAGAAAGTATATCAAAAACAGCTATGAATGGGTATCAAATGCCACGTTGGAAAGACGCACAGAGCTTTTAAAAGATTTATTAAATAAGCATTTACCAGGCATATTTGATAATGGCTAAGCAATAACTTTCGGACAAATAAGGTATGTTTAATAATATCAGGGCCGATTTTAAAGCGAATTGCGGGGGAAAGGTCTCTTTACGATTGGCAGTACTAAACTTGTTCGCCAGGACGGAATTTCGCACGGTATTGTGGTATCGCATATGTAACTGGTTATATAATCATAAATGTAAATATCTGGCACATTATTTAACCTATCGTGCCAAGAAAAAGTATGCCGCTGAAATTTCACCTTTAGCAATGATCGGCAGGGGTTTTAGATTGATGCATGGTATAGGAACCGTAATCGGCAATCTGAGCAGGATAGGGAAGAATTGCGTAATTTATCAACAAGTAACCATCGGCACCAACGATGCATTGCATGGGAAAATTGAGTATCCCGTGATCGAGGATGAGGTAATCGTCTATGCCGGGGCGAAAGTATTGGGCGGGGTAAGAGTAGGTCGAGGGGCAATTATAGCCGCTAACGCGGTAGTGGTTAAAGACGTCCCGGAAAGGGCAGTAGTAGGAGGTGTGCCGGCAAAAATAATTCATGCGCGAGAGTTATCCCCTGTTAATCTTGACAAGTAGCATTTATAAGTTGAATAAGCTATATACCCTTCTTACAGTTAACTCAGAAATTAATTCCCGCAACAGCCGAATCGATGGTTATTGTGAAAGACTTATTCCCAACCATATTTGAACTATAAGATGGCCAAAATTTATATCGCGATAGAACAGCATTTTTTAAAATACCAAGGAGCTGTCTATACGGATTTTGCCTTTGATTATTTGTATTGGCAGGAGTATCTTCAGGTTTTCGATACCGTTCATCCCATCGCCCGTCTTCGCCCGGTAAATATGCTGCCGGCAGGGTGGAAGCAAGCCGACGGCCCAAATGTTTGTTTTGTTCCGGTTACTGATTATCGTGGATTGTGGCATTTTTTGCCCAAGATTTATAAAGTAATGTATGATTGCTTCAAAGCGGTAAAGAATGACGGCGCTTATCTGCTGCGGGGAGGAAATATCGGTACTTTTTGCTGGCTTTTTTTATTGCTGCGGCGCCGGCCTTATGCGGTTGAACTTGTCGGCCAGGCAGGCGAATCGGTGCTGACGGTCAAGCAGGTACAGTTTCTCGGCCTGAATCGGCTTATCGCTTACATCGGACATAAAATATGCCTGATAAAGGCAAAAAGGGCTGAATGTGCCAGCTACGTAAGTAAGTACGTCAATAATCTGTATCCCACTTCCGATCAGAGGAAAGAGTGGATCTTCAGCAGTGTCAAGCTGGATAAGCGAACGATTAGCGGTCCCCGGACAATGGACTCTTTTGCATCCAGTAACTTCCATATTATCTCCGTGGGACGATTAGAACCGGAAAAAGGACATATCATCTTTATTGAAGCGATAGCAAAATTAATAAATTCAGGATATCATGTTACCGCCGTTCTGGCCGGCACCGGCACCGAAATCGATCACCTCCGCCAATGTGCCGCTCAAATGTACATGGCAAAAACAATAGATATATGCGGCGGGGTTCCCTGGGGCCCGAAATTATTTGCCCGGCTCGATGAAAGTCATTTGTTTATTATCCCGTCTTTTACCGAGGGTTTGCCCCGGGCATTAATCGAAGCCATGGCTCGAGGCCTACCCGCCATTGGCAGCGATGTAGGGGGTATCAAGGAATTATTACCGAAAGAATATCGAGTCCCGCCGAACAACAGTGAGGCCTTGGCGGAAAAGATTAAAATGATTATCCATAACCCGGAACAACTGACCAAAATGTCTCATGACAATTTTGACAAGGCCATGGAATATCGTCTGGATATCATGAATCAGCGAAAGACGGAATTTTGGCGATATGTAAAAGATAACTGTTCCAATTAACGAGGATATTTTTTTTAAAGAGGTGTTTTATGGGTGAGAATTATGAAGCGCAGCACCGCAGAAGTGACGCACCGACAGCACGGATAAGAGATGAATTTCTTACAACCGGGGTCGTGCCGCTGGCGATGATGGTGCGGATTGGGATGATTAGTTTGTTGACCGATCCATGGCTGACGCTGGTGAAGCATCTGGAAGGACCGATAGGATTGAAAATCCGCCAGTTATACTGGCGAAGGAAATGCGGGCATATGGGAAAAGGCGTCCTGATCGATCCTAACGTTGATATTAAAGGGGCGGGCAGCATTTATCTGGATGATTTTGCCTATTTAGGCAGAGGAGCCCAACTACTAACCAATGAAGAATACAGCGAAGGCAAGATTAAAATCGGCAAGCGTTCTCACGTCCTGGCTAGAGTTCTTGGCTATGCCGGGGTTGAGATCGGAAATTGCGTTGGCATCGGCAAGGCCTCCATCCTGAGCGCCACGGACAATTATAAGGGCGGATACCGTATGGGCGGCCCGATGGTCCCCCGGCAACAAAGAAATGTCCACTATGGCAGAGTGGTAATTCAGGATGACGCTTTTATTTCCGAAGGCAGCGTTATTATGCCGGGCGTTACCATCGGGCAAGGAGCGGTCGTAGCCGGCAATTCATTCGTTAATAAGGATATTGCCCCCTGGACCATCGTCGGCGGAAGTCCGGCTAAAATGATCGGGGAAAGGGAGAAAGTTAAATTCCCCCCCCTGGACTGACTTATTCTGGCTACAGGAAGGTAAATTATTCCGTCTTAATGAGAATGAATATGGCTGCATCTTCTTACAAGTTGTGCATTATAACGACAATCTCCGGCTCGATAAAGAGCTTTTATCAGGGCCAAATTGAAGCATTAAACCATGCCGGCATAAAAACCACCGTCATTTGCGGAAATGATAGCGGGTTAAAAAACCTGCTGCCTGAAGATACCGATTATATACCGGTTTCCTTCACCAGAACCATCACCCCCCTTCTGGATTTTAAGGCTTTGCTGAAGCTGTATTTCATCTTTCGTGAAAACCGTTTTGATATAGTGCAATATAGTACCCCGAAAGCCTCCCTGCTGGGATCAATCGCTGCTTTTGCCGCACGCATACCGGTCCGCATCTACATTTTGTGGGGACTGTATTATACCAGTCAAACCGGCCTGAAAAGACGCCTTCTTAAATTATTCGAAAAAAACATTTGCCTGTTCAGTAATCTTATTATTCCCATCGCCCACGAGATGGTACAATTTGTCGAAACCGAAAAACTGGCGAAAGCTGCCAAATGTACCGTCATGTTAAACGGCAGCGCCTGTGGGGTTGATTTAAAAAAGTTTGATCCGGACAAATGCCGAAACCAGGGTGGCGAAATTCGAAATAATCTCCATATCCCGCCAGGCGGTATAGTAATTGGAACAGTAGCCAGACTTACCGGAGACAAGGGAATTAACGAGCTCGTTTCTGCTTTTAATCAGTTGGCGCTCCAGATGGATAACATCTTCCTTTTGATTGTTGGCAGTCAGGAGGAAAAGGACCGCTTATTGCCGGACATCGAAAAGCTCATCCATCACCATCCCCGAATTTTCCCGGTAGGCCGGCAAATCAATGTGCCTGCTTATTATGCCGCCATGGATATCTTCTGCCTGCCCACCTATCGCGAGGGTTTTGGCGAAGTCAATCTGGAAGCACAGGCCATGGGTTTGCCTGCCGTCTCAACCAATGTGATCGGACCGCGGGAGTCAATTGATAATGGTGTTACCGGTTTTTTGGTTGAGCCCAGGAACACTCACGCTTTATTGGCTCCCTTGACTAAACTTATAAAAGATTCCGAGCTAAGGAAATACATGGGAAATCAGGCAAAACAACGGGTAATTAAAATGTTCAATCGCCCGGATATGATAAATGCCGTCGTGAATCATAGACTTATGCTGCTTGGCAATAATAAAAAATCTTCTTAGATTATTCAATACCTATAAATATTACCCTTTGGGCCTATCCGACAGATAATGCCTAACTATCAGATTATTATTAAAAGAAGTGTCGATATTTTTGTTTCGACTGTGTGTTTGCTGGCATTGAGCCCGTTGTTGCTGATTATCGCGACTATCATTAAAGCTTCCGGTAAAGGGCCGATATTGTTTCTGCAGGATCGACTGGGTAAAAACGCCCGAATTTTCAAGCTCTATAAATTTCGCACGATGGTGCCAGACGCGATAAATATGGGAAGCGGGGTTTTGGTTGCCGAGAAAGATTCCAGAATTACGCCGTTGGGAACATTTTTACGCAAGACCAGCCTGGATGAGTTGCCCCAGCTTTTCAATGTGCTAAAGGGTGACATTTCTCTGGTTGGCCCCCGCCCTACCATTCCGGAACATTTGCAGTATTATGGCGAATTCGAGAGGCGCAGATTGAAGGTTCGGCCGGGAATAACTGGTCTGGCTACCATCCGCGGCCGAGCCAGCATTCCCTGGTCTCAGCGGATAAAATACGATGTAGAGTACATTGACAACTTCAGCCTTTGGTTCGACCTGAAAATATTATTGAAAACCATATTAGTCGTGTTCCGTCGAAAAGGAACATATTATGATTACGAAAAGCACGGCCCAGCTTTTGACCTTATTAAAACAAATGAACCACAACCTGATAATGAGTAATCTTAATCCATTTTCAATGTGTACATTAGTCAACTTTTTCTCGAATTGATTTTGTTCCTCTATATTCACAAAGGCGCCCCGCATGGCATGCGATGTATTAATTACCTATAGCTGGAACAGGGTTGGCTATTGTATTTTGCGGGACCTCACCGATCATGGCTTAAGCGTGATCACCGCCGATACCAGCAAATATAATACCTGCTCGATGTCTAATCGGGTAAATAAAAGTTTTGTGTATGCTGATCCTTTTGTTCACACCCAGCAGTTTATCCGGGATGTTTGTCGGATTATCGAAGAAAATCAGCCGAAAGTGCTGCTTCCGACTCACGAGGAAACATTTATTATCGCCAAGTATAGAGAGCATCTCCCTGCTGATATCATAATCCCGATAATGGACTTTGCCTCTTTGCTCAAGGCTAACCATAAAATAACCGCCGCCGGGATTGCCGAGCAATTGGCTGTACCTGTACCTCGCATTTACCAGCCGCAGAGTCTGGAAGAGCTGAAGTCCATGGAAAGCTCATTAAAATACCCGGTGGTATTGAAAATGCCCAAGAGCAATGCTGCCAAAAATGTGTACTATGCGCACGATTTTGCCGAACTTCTAAAATTATTTTCAAAATATTACCATCCCCAGCAGAAAAGAGAGGATTTTATCTATCTTCAGGACTTTGTTCAGGGTGTTGGTTATGGCGCCAGCTTTCTCTACAACCGTGGTCAAATGGTCACGGGCTTTGTGCATAAGCGCCTTACAGAAAAAACCCATACCGGCGGAGTCAGTACAAAACGTGCTTCCGTGAAAAATGAAACCATGTTGGACTATGGCCGAAGAATATTGGATAGTTTGAGTTGGCATGGCGCGGCGATGGTGGAATTCAAATACGATGAACAGACAGATAAGGCCTGGTTCATAGAGATCAATCCCCGCTACTGGGGTTCTCTGCCGCTGCCTGTAGCAGCAGGCTTGCCTATTCCCTATTGGCATTACTGCATTGCCGTCAACCAGCCCTTCGAGGTCAATGATTATCGCAGCGGAATCATCAGCAAATGGATTCTGGGCGAGATGATTGCCCTGGTGGATCGGATATTGTCTCGAAAACTAACCTGGCGCGAATTATGCGAGTTCTTTAATTTTAAAGCAGATAATTATGACGATTTTAAAAAAGATGACCCGAAAGCGTTTATAGGTGAAATCCTATACTATTTCCTAAAGTTGGTAAAATCAGGCCAACTCAATCCCGAATCCCATCAATCGGAGGAATATTAGTGAAACCAAGTGCGTTTGATTGCGATAACACCTTAAACCCTAATAATCGAAAAAAAGAATATGAACAATTAGAGCCTCGTCATATTCCAAAAAGTTATTACGATTTTACCTTTTATGTCACCAGGGAAAGAATACTTACCTATTGGTATCAGATAAAAGAAATCCTGGCCCTGAATCCAGCCAAAATTCTTGAGGTTGGCATTGGCAACAAAATTGTTTCGAGTATTCTGGCCAATTATGGAATAAAAACCATTACCGCAGACATAAATGAATCTCTATGTCCGGACAAGGTGGTACCGGTAACTGCGCTGGATACCGCTTTTGGACCAGGCGAATTTCCCTTGGTGCTTTGCGCGCGCGTATTACAACATTTACCTTTTTCCGAATTTGATAATGCATTAGCCAAGCTGAGTTATGTTACTCAAGAATATCTGCTGCTGACTTTACCTTTCGATACCTTGCGGTTTTATATTAACCTCAGAATTACCGGCGGCACGTCATTTCCGATATCAATCCCCTTTCCCTTGGCCGTAAAAAGAATCTTACAACGGGTTTTCAAAATGAACGAAATAAGCGGACCCCAAAGATTTTGGAAAATTAATTCGAGCAAAGAGACGCATTTGTCAAATGTTCAAAAAATTATAAACAAATATTTTCTTGTCGAAAAATTCTACCGAGTACCCGAGGTCAAGAGCCATGCTTTCTTTATACTAAAAAAGAAATAGCGACATTCAGGTAACTGATATCAATGGGAGAATAGATTAAGATTTGGAATACTGCTATGGCTTTACCGGCGGGTTTTTCTGAATAGCTCCTCGCAAACCTGCCATTTGAAGAAAACCTTTTTTCCAGATCACTATTCCCGAAATAATTATTATTACCAGATATACCCAAAAAGCAGAAATATTTCTAATTTGACTTATTATCAGACCAGATAAAGCGTACATCCCGGCCAGAAAATAACAGATAATAACCGTTTTACTTAAAGAAATACCACGATCGATTAATTGATCATAAATATGGCCTCTATCAGATATGAATAAAGGTCTTTTATTGACCAGTCGCCGAACCACCGCCGTTGCCGTATCGAGAATTGGCAGGCCAAAAACTAATATCGATGCAAACCACCAGCGCGGAGCTCCTTCGGCAAATAATATCATCATCGTAGCCGCCAAAAAACCCAGCAACATACTGCCGGCGTCACCCATAAATATCTTCGCCGGGTAAGTATTTAACGGCAAAAAACCGCATATACCGCCTAATACCGCCAGACATATTATGATACGGACAGGATCGCCTACTTCACTAACACCCCAACCTGCCATCAGAATCGATAGTATTAACATGGCAAACATGATGATTGCGGTAACTCCCGCACATAGACCATCCAGGCCGTCCAGTAGATTCAGCGAATTGGTCGCCCCCAAAACAAAAATAACCACGATCAGTGCGCTGAGCATCGTATCCCATGTCGGCAACATGGTGATGCCGAAAAATCCGGAGTAATAATGCAAAGTCGGCCGGATCCCTATGAATAAAAGAACAATTGCTGGTAATAACTGCCCAAGAAATTTCCTGCCCGGTGACAAATTAAATATGTCATCTACCAAACCAACAAAACAGGCAATGAAACTACCGACCAAAATACCCAGCAGCCAATACATAGCCTTATTAAAACCACTTCCACCTTGCAGGCAAAGTAAACCAATTAAAATACCTATCGTCAGGCCAATTAGAATACCCACTCCGCCAAGATAAGCGATAGGCTCTTTATGGGTTTTTACGTAAGCATCCGGCCGGTCAACTATGCCGTACTTTATGGCGATTTTTTTACAAAATAATGTTGCCCCCAAAGCACATATAAAAGATGATACGAAAACCGGCCAGAAATGCCATAACCCGCTCAGAGAATAGTAAGAACCGGCAATAATCATGTTAATTTAAAACTCGCTTAAGGAAATATTTCAAATTTATGCTTTCAATTGATTATAAAAATAATTTGCCCTTATGTCGATAACCAATTTTTGGATAGTATGACTTAAAATAACCAGATCATCTTATTGAAAGGAATCGCAAAATTATTACCGGTAAAACCATAAAACTTCGGATTTTAGAAAAAGAAGATATCGGACTAAAGGTTAAATGGATAAATGACCCGGAAGTCAATAAGTACCTTCATTACGAGGTACCGCTGAGCATTGCCAAAACTGAAAAGTGGTTTCAAAATGCCGTCTCCGATCAGACCCGCCGGGATTTTATCATCGAAACCTTAGACGACAAGCCCATCGGCCTTATCGGATTAATAGGAATTGACTTAATTCATCGCACCGCGGAAATTTATATCGCCCTCGGCGAAAAAGAATACTGGGGCAAAGGAGTCATGGCGGCAGCGGAATCTGTTCTTATCCAATGGGCGTTTGATACCCTGGATCTGTACAAAATTTGGGCTCAAACCCGCTCTACGAATACCGCCAGTATTATCACCATGAAAAAACTCGGCTTCCAGGTGGAAGGTACTCTCCGAGAGGAAAAATATATCTCCGGCCAAAGAGTCGATCTTATCCGCATGGGCTTATTGCGTCAGGAATTTAAACCCGTCTCGATAGAATAGCTTCTCTATGCGACTTCATCATATCGCTTACGTTACCGGCAATGCTCAGCAAAAAGCTGATTCCCTTTCTAAATTACTCGGGTTTAAACTTATATCCGGCCCCATCGATGATATAGAACAGGGGGTTAAAATAATTTTTCTGGAAATGCCGGATAAAACCCGGATGGAGCTTCTCGAACCCCTGGGCAAAACCAGCCCGGTTTATCAGCACCTTAAAAAAGGCGGTGGCTTATATCACCTGTGTTTCGCAGTAGATGATCTTGACGCTACCCTTGCCGAAATAACCAAAGATAATCGCGCCATGATCGTAAAAGAACCTGCCCCTGCTCCTGCCATTGCCAACCAGCGGGTTGCTTTCGTGGTTACCAGGGAAATGGACTTGATAGAATTTGTTGAAGTCAGCAAAAAATAGATAGGCTATTTGACAGTGGACCTCAATACAATCATCCAGCAGGCAAAGGAAGCTGATACCTGGCTGGCTTACCGTAAGGCAGCACAGGATATTAAGTCTATGTTTGCCGATAATGAAGCAGACACGCTAATTAAAGTGAAGTCTGCCTTTCTCAGCTCCTTTACCATTGAGCCTTTGGTGGATTTCGCCATCGTTCAAGCAGCCGCGGAAGGAATATATCTTGACGCTTATCTCGGCGGATACCGACAATTCAACCAGGAAATTCTCCGCCGCGACAGCGGATTATACTCTTTTGCCCCGGAAATAACCTTCCTCCTCGTGGAATTCGACTGCTTATTCGAAAACAATATTGAAGATTCGCCGGACAAAAAATCCGTTCAGGCAGCACAAAAAATCTTATCCCTGGCTGACGTTTATACCAAATATTCATCCAATGCCTTGGTTCTGGGAACCTTCATCGCCCCCCCACCCTGGCCCATGCATATCATCCCCAGCGAAATAGCAACTGCCATCAGAACCGCCAATAATATATTGTTCCAGGAAACATCTCGCCGGCCTTCAATCCAGATTTGCGATTTGGATACCCTGGCTGCCTACCACGGCTATCGCAACACTTTTTCTCCGGAAATGATGTCTATGGCCCGGATACCTTTCTGCGAAAGTTTTCTCCAACTGCTTGCCCATAAAATCGTAACTCATATAAAAGCATATAAAAATCTTATTGGTAAATGTCTGGTGATGGACTGCGATAATACCCTCTGGGGCGGGATTATCGGCGAGGATGGTTTTGACAGTATTCACTTGGGGCCGGATTCGCCCGGCAGGGAATTTGTCGATTTTCAAAAGGCTATCCTCGAACTTTATCGGCAGGGTGTCATTCTGGCTATTAATAGCAAAAATAACTATAACGACGTCATGCAGGTTATTCGCGAGCATCCCCACATGGTTCTCAGGGAAAACCACTTTGCCAGTCTGCAGATTAACTGGTCTGACAAACCTTCGAATATGCGCCGCATCGCCGAAGAGCTTAATATCAGCACCGACAGTTTTGTTTTTTTGGATGATAATCCTGCTGAGCGGGCGATGATGCGGCAGATGCTGCCGCAAATCCACACCATTGAACTGCCCGAAAACCCCAGCTTGTTCGCCCGGACCCTGCGGGAAACCAATTTATTTGCCCGACCATACCTTACCGATGAAGACCGCAAACGCGGTGAAATCTATGCCGCTCAGCGAAGACGACAAGAACTAAAACTATCCGCGGTTACCTTTGATGATTACCTTAAATCCCTGAAAATGAAGGTATCCATCTGTAAAGCCCAAACCAGTGACGTCAACCGTATCGCCCAGCTTACTCAGCGGACCAATCAGTTTAATCTCACCACCCGCAGATACACCTCATCTGATATCGCCGCCATGCTCGAAGATAAGAACAAAATCCTATATACCCTGAGATTAAAAGACGCCTTCGGTGACAACGGCATGGTAGGTTTGGCTATTATAGTAAGGAAAAATAATATCTGGCACATTGATACTTTTCTTATGAGTTGCCGCATTATTGGCCGGCAGGTTGAAGATGCCTTAGTCAATCATATATTTCAGGATGGGACGGCTCACAATATTGTTTCTATTTGTGCCCGATATATTCGAACGGCTAAAAATGAAATTGTCGCTGATTTCTGGCAAAAAATGGGATTCCATAAAACCTCTGCTAACCAGGATAGCTCCGAATGGAAGTACGACCTGGCCAATTTTATCCCCCAGCAATTTCCTTACCTTGAATTTGAATAAACTAATACCAACTGCTTTACTAAGCTTTTTATGAACCCGCTATTAACTCAGCCGAACAAAATAAACTTCTGGCACTGGATGGGTTTCATTGCCCTTGCCGGCCTGCTCATCATCTATGGTTTAGCCTGTAAATTTGAGCCGGTTGATGACGCCTTTATATCTTTCCGCTACGCCAAAAACTGGGCTAACGGTTATGGTCCGGTATTCAACACCGGCGAACGAGTTGAAGGTTACACCAATTTCCTCTGGATGGCACTTATGGCCCTGGCAGGTAAAATGGGGTTGGATATTGTCCTGGTGGGAAAATGGCTTGGTATGGCCTTCGCTTGTGCCGCCCTGCCTCTTACCTTTGTTTTAGCCCGGCACATTGCCCAGGAAAGAAATTGGCCATCAGGTTTAGCCTGGGGCCCGCTGGTAATCCTGGTGAGCTTTCCCGGCTGGGCATACTGGGGCTTCAGTGGAATGGAAACCCCCATGCTCCTCTGCCTGGTGCTGGGTTTTATCCTGCTGGCTTGCAGGCCGAACGCTTCAAAAAAAGCCTTGCCCTTTACCGCCCTGCTGGGTGTTCTAGCCGCCATGACGCGGTGGGAAACCGTGCTTCTCTGGCCCGTAGCCGTTTTGGCCCAATTAATTGATAAAAATCGGCCTGCCGCATACCGTTGGCTGCGGGCCGGAATCCTTGCCCTGTTGCTTCTTATCGGCTTCGGGATATATTTTGCCGGCCGATATGCCTACTATAGCGATCTTCTGCCGAATACCTTCTATGCCAAAATGGGCGGAACCATCATTTCTCGTTTAAAATCCGCCGGCGTCTATACCGCCGAGTTAGCCTTAAACTGGCTCTTGCCTTTAACCCTGATTGTCTGGCTGTTGGGTGAAAAAAAACGCTGGTCTATCTTCCTGACGACCGTGCTGGCTATATATATTGCCTACGTCGTTTGGGTGGGCGGCGATCATTTTCCTTGGCTGCGGTTTTATCTGCCTATACTGCCCATCGCCGCTATTTTTATCACCGATACCATTAATCGAATGCTGGTATTGTCCCAGCGGTTTACCAATAGAAATAAGCTCGCCGTGGTTCTTACCCTGGCCTTCGCCATGATGATATCCGGTATCGCCTGGCGAATGGAATTACAAACCGTCAGGTTGCGCCAGCAAAGGGAAGCCGACTGGAAAACCGTTGCCCATTGGGTCCGGCAAACCTTCCCTCCCGATTATAAGATTGTCCTCGCGGTTATCGGTACGGTTCCTTATTACTGTGAAAATCCCGTTATTGATTTTCTTGGCCTGACCGATTATGAGATTGCCCATTTCGGCCGGACCGATCCCACCGAGCCGCCCGGCCATCAGAGATATTTTATTGATGCGGTATTAAAGCGTCGGCCCGAAGTCATCCTGGGTATGGCCCGGCTTTACGATTTCCCCCCCACCGAACGGGAAACTGCACCCGGGCGAAAGGCTTTCAAAATAATGCTCGAAATGCCGCTCTTTCAGCAGAATTACCATTTTGAAGTAGGCCAAATAAACAGCCAATTCGTACCCTATTGGATCAGAAAAGATATACCTTAATCTCAACCTGTACTTGATTCTTTGCGAGGCCACTGAATGGAACAGCGACTGCAAAAAATATTTCAGCAATCATTTGGCATCAACAAGATTGACGATTCTATGTCTATCCAAAACGTGGAAAACTGGGACTCGATGGCCCATGTCGGCCTGATGATGGCCCTGCAGCAGGAATTCGGCGTAAGCATTGCCCCTGCTACTGCTATAGAATTGACTGATGTTGCTAGTATCAAAAAATATCTGCTGGATCAAGGTATTAAATGAGTGCACCCTTACCATCGCTTTTACGTCTGCCTTTAGCTGAGCTGCCCACCCCTTTGCATCGGCTGGACAGGCTCGCCCGCCGTCTCCAGGTTGACGAAATTTACATCAAACGGGACGACCTTTTAGGCCGGCTGCTCGGCGGGAATAAACTCCGAAAATTGGAGTATATCATCCCCCTCGCCCAAAAAGCCGGCGCCGATACCCTTATTACCACCGGCAGCTTTGAATCCAATCATGCCTGTCTTACCACTTTAGTTGCGCGAATGCTCGGCATGCACGCCGCCGTCGTACTTATGGGTCCCAATACCCACAAAACTGCTACCTTCAACGAAAAAATCCAACAACATCTGGGCGTTGATATTCATTCTGTTGAATATATTGAAGGCGACTCCCATAGCCGTGAAACGCTCAGTGATCGAGTAACCCGCTGTGTGGATGAATTGACCGAAAATCTTAAATCAAAAGGCAAAACTCCCTTTTTGGTCCCCCCTGCCGGATGTTGCCTTGAGGGTACCTTTGCTTTTGCTCTTGCCTTCGATGAGCTTCATCAACAGATGACCCGCTTAGGCTTGGATTCTTACCACATAATTGTTCCCGTGGGCACGGGAAGCACCTACGCCGGCCTATGGTGTGGAGCCCGGCATGCCGGCGCGGATGTGAATATCTTTGGCGTCAGCATTGCTCGCCCTAATCCCCGCTGCACTAATGAAACAATTATTGCCGCCGACCGGCTCTGCCGGCTGTTCGACCTGAAACCTTCCCAGCCCACTGATATGAACATCACGGATGAATTTATTGGTACGGGTTATGCGCAGCCGACCGACGCCGCTCAACGTGCTATGGCTCTGCTGCTGGAGACTGAGGGCCTTCTTTTGGATCATATTTATACCGGCAAGGCAATGGCCGGCCTGATATCTATGCTCCGGCAAAAACAAATTGACCGCCGACCGCTTGTCTTTTGGCATACCGGCGGCTTACCAGGCGCCATTGATTATCTAAGATTAATTTGAGGACGTTTTATTCTCTTCAATAAATCGCTGTAGCTTGGGAACAAAATACTTTCTTCCCGTAAATCCGAATTCTTCCGTTTCGTCTTTGTCTGGCCATTGTAAGACGCATGTCGGAAACGATGCAATTTTATATCTGGCGACTAGTGAGGTTTCAACATCGCCGTTAATATCGATAGGTATATAATATTTGTTAATAACCGCGGCTCCTTCCGGGCTTTCACAGATTACCCGGATCCGCCTGCCGTGTTCGGCAGCGGGACTATCGAACAAAATTAAAACCGCCTTCTTTTGCTCCCGCGCCAGCTTCATACCTTCTTGATAGTTATACTGCCAGGTTATCGCCGGCTTAGCGCGAACAATAATAATAATGAATATTATCGCCAAAGCCGCCGCGATAAATAACCAGCCTTTAAGATTCGATTTTTTCTTCCGCTCTATCTGTGAATTGGATCCGTTATTCACGTGCCTGCAGTCCTGTTATTTTATATAAGTTAAGCATTATATCTTGTAAGCGCTCACGCTCGCCGTGCTACTGCTCGTCGCGGCAGGTTAACTTTAAACTTTCAGGGTTGAACCTTGAACAATTACTCTTTTTTAAGCCTTTACATATTATCAATTATATCTACAATAAGCAAGACTATTATGTTCTATAACCAAAAACCTGATGAAATAGTTATCCGCCGTGGGCGGATACCACAATTTTGCATTTTGCCGTTTGAATTTTGCATTCTCAAACTGGCTATCGGCCAGTTTGAATTATTATAGCGGGAGTTTTTACCATGCGAATACTTTTATCCAGTGTTGGCCGTCGCGGTTATCTGGTCCGCTTTTTTAAAGAAGCGCTGGGCCCGGACGATGAAATATGGGGCGGTGATTACAGCCCCTATGCCTCTGCCTTTCACAATTGTGACCATTCCGTTATTTTGCCTGAAGTTACGGATCCGAATTACGTCTCCGAAATCATAAATTTATGCCGCAAGCTCAAAATTAATATGATTATCCCCTTAATCGATCCGGAGCTTGAGGTTTTGTCCTTGCAAAGAGAGCTTTTCTTCAAGGAGGGTATCCTCACGGTTGTTTCCCCCCAACGGTCTGTTGAAATTTGTTACGACAAGCTTTTAACTTATCAGTTTTGCCTGAAAAACAACATTTCCGCCCCGGAAACGGTAGTCGATATCGACGAAGCCAAAAATTTGCTCGCCCAGAAGCGATTTTCCTGGCCGATAGTTGTTAAGCCACGCCGGGGCAGTGCCTCCGCGAATATAACCGTTTGCTTCGACATGATTCAACTGGAAGCTGCCTTTGAGAGCTGTCCCCAGCCGATTATTCAGGAATACATCGACGGCGAGGAATATGGTTACGATATTTTCAGTGATATGGATTTCCGTCCCATTAGTGTATTTTGCAAACGCAAAATCGCCATGCGGGCCGGCGAAACTGACAAAGCGGTCAGTACTGATGATCCGCAATTAATCGCTTTCGGACTTAAAATCGCCCATGCTTTGGAGATCTTTGGCCCTATGGATGTCGATGTTATGATGGGGCCGGACGGTCCCAAATTACTGGAAGTTAATCCTCGGTTTGGCGGCGGCTATCCCTGTGCTCATTCCTGCGGCGCCGATTTTCCCCGCAAGCTTATTAAAATCGCCCAGGGCGAAAAGCTCACCCCCAACATCGGCTCTTATCCCTCCGGCATTTACATGTTTAAACAGGATGAAATTTTGAATTGTAATCAACAGAAAATCGATTCTTTCCCGGACTATCGTTTACTTTAGCCTGCCCCCGGCTTTATTTCACCGACAAATAATTTTTCCTCTCGTTTTCACCTCTCACGTCTCCCGCCGCTCCGACTGTGATGCTCCATTCATTTTTTCTGACGGTTTAGGGCCGCGATTAGATCTGTTACTAGGATTCCGTCAATCGTCATTCCTTGTACGTTGCATTTCTCAATCTTCGCGCCCGACAAATCACACCTCAGTATAGTTGTGCCATTCAAATCTGCCTCTTCGAATCTCAGTGGCCGTTGTTTGCCGGTTGATCCCGGCGGCAGTCCTATATGTTTGAACGTAGCCCCTCCGATTTGAGCTGCCGTTACGGTAATTTCGCTCAAATTAACGTTATGAAAGCGGGTTCCTCTGAGATTCACGTCATCAAAATCTGCCTGAGACATATTGACATTATGAAAGCTGGTCTCTGTCAGATCGGCATTTTCGGCAAGATGCTTGCCGCTTTTGATTGTTGGTTCCATCGGCTGCCCCTTCTTTATAATCGACCTTTTTAACTCTGCATAACAAAAAACCGCTTGATTTTCCTGCCTGTGAATTTTTACGTTTGCCGTTTTTCCAGTCCGTTAATCAGGCCGGAGAGCATTTTGGAGATTTCCTCAAGATCAGTTTTCAACATTTGATGTTTATCTGCCGCAATGAGATTTCTTCGCAGGGCCAACACCAGTAATGGCACGCATTCCTGCACCGAACCGCGGTCAATACCGAAAAAGTTCTTCCGATCCGCCTTGGTAAATCGACCGTTACCTTCTGCGATATTAGCGGCTATGGACAATGAGGCCCGGTTGATCTGGTCTGAAAGGTATCTATAACCTCGAGGGAATTTTTCTGTCAACGAGCCAATTTTATCGGCTAAATCGACAGCCTTCTGATACACGATGAGTTTCTCGAACGCGAAAGACATTTTTTAACCCGTTGGAGAGTAGAAAGTAGATAGTGGACCGCAGGAGAAAGATAAAATGCTTTTTTTTCTTATACCATATGCGGCGCTAGCCGCACTGCTCTACTCTCTACTTTCAACTTTCTCCTGCTCTATTTTTCGGGCTTTGCCCGAAAAATCGGGGCGACAGGACTTGAACCTGCGACCTCTTGACCCCCAGTCAAGCGCGCTAGCCAAACTGCGCCACGCCCCGGATATTTCCTCTCTCATTTTCGTATCTTATGATAGTATATATTGACACTTTAGTAAAGATTTACTATAAATATTGTAATTCTTAATAAAAAAAACGCGATTTTCAGGCGGGAAATGCCGCTGGACGTCATGAAAGCGTCAAATTCTGCCTTTTTTGCGCTTGCGGCTGCCCTTTTTTGCCGGAAAATGCCGGCTTTTAGCCGAAAATTACTCGTTTTTTTACCTGGCGGCATAGCCAAGTGGATTAAGGCGACGGATTGCAAATCCGTTATTCGTGGGTTCGACTCCCACTGCCGCCTGTTTTTATTCTCCTTGTTATTGGCAAAAAAATGCGCTTTATTGCCCTCTTCTCTAAGATAAATTATAAAAACTCGATTATCTGGAATAATAAAAATGACGACGGGATTTATCTCGGACAATTTTTTACTGCAAAACGAAACCGCTCGGCTGCTTTACCATGATTTCGCCGAGCAGATGCCCCTCTACGACTACCATTGTCATTTACCCGCCGGCGCCCTGGCCGACGATCTGAAATTTGCGAACCTCACCCAGGCCTGGCTCAGTGGCGACCATTACAAATGGCAGGCCATGCGGGCCAACGGCGTGGCGGAAGAGTATATCACCGGCAGCGCCTCCGACGAGGATAAATTCCTCCAGTGGGCCGGCACGGTCCCTTATACCATTCGCAATCCACTTTATCATTGGACCCATTTGGAGCTGAAGCGTTATTTCTGCGTCGATGATCTGCTTACCCCGCAAACTGCCCCACAAATTTACGAACATTGCAATCAAATGCTGGCTGACAGCCGGTTCAGCGTCCGCTCTCTGCTGCGGAAGATGAATGTCGCCGTTGTCTGCACCACGAACGACCCGACCGACACCTTGGAACATCATAAAAAAATCCGTGATGACAATTTTGAAATCAAGGTCTATCCCACCTGGCGGCCGGACCGGGCGATGGCCCTCGACGATCTGGACGCGCTGAACCAGTGGATTGATTCCCTGGCGGCGGTTTGTGATATACCGATTTCCGATTATGCCTTCTTTTTAGCCGCCCTGCGTAACCGCCACGATTATTTCCATAACGCCGGCTGTCGCGTCAGCGATCACGGCTTGGAAAGGATTTTGGCCGAAAATTATACCGCCCTCCAGATAGAGCGGATATTTGACAAGCTCCGTCGCCGCCGCCCGCTCGAGCCGGCGGAAAAGCTGAAATTTAAATCCGCTTTGATGGTCGAGTTCGCGGTCATGGACCATGAAAGCGATTGGGCCCAGCAGCTTCACATCGGCTCGATCCGCAATACCAATTCCCGCATGTTCAGGCAACTTGGCCCCGATGCCGGCTTTGATTGTATCGGCGAGGGCGAAAATGCGTCTGCTTTAGCCCGGTTTCTGGATCGTCTGGCGGCGCAGGAGAAGCTGCCCCGCACCATCCTTTACAACCTCAACCCGCGTGATAACGAAATGTTCGCCGCAATCACCGGCAGCTTTCAGGACAGCTCAATTCCCGGCAAGATTCAATACGGTCCCGCCTGGTGGTTTCTCGACCAGAAAGACGGCATTGAAAGGCATCTTAGCGCCCTGTCAAATATGGGGCTGCTGCGGCGTTTCGTCGGCATGGTAACCGATTCCAGCAGTTTTCTCTCCTTTCCCCGCCATGAATATTTCCGCCGAATCTTATGTAATCTTCTGGGCAGCGAGGTGGAAATGGGCCTTTTACCCCGTGATATCTCGCTCCTGGGCGAGATGGTCCGGGAAATCTGCTTCCTCAACGCCAAAAACTATTTCAGCCTGAAACTGGATTAGTATATACCACGTACCACGTCTCGCCGATCGATGTTTACGTTCGTCCTCAGCCGGCTACAAACGCCCTATTTGACATTTATCTGACCTTGGGCATTTGCATCTTTTTCCAGTCCATATCGGGTTTTTCTTGTACTTGTGATATTCCAATCTTTTTAACTTCATCGATATTGTTAACGACTTTTTTAAAGCCCTTAACATATTGGTCTATCAAATTCCTCTTTGCCTGGGGGAAGACAGGCAAGGCAAGAAGCTCGTCCCGCAGCTTTTCGCTGACCGGCAAATCCCCTCGCTTATAAGTTACCGTGCTGGGGCCAAGTGGGCAGCTCCAGGGACACCCCTTGCCCCATATATCTCTTTGCTGAAAGATGGGCTGAAGATGCAGCAAGACATACCGTTCGGTAGTTACCTCAATTCCTTCAGCCTGCAGGGCGGCGATGAATTTGTTCATCTCCAATCCCTCGAGATCTTGTGCCTTGTATTTTATACGATAACAATAATAGTCTCTCTTGACGCCGGGCGGGGTTTCGATTGTCTCAATACCTCTTATGTTCCTTAACTGGGCAGTCAGATAATCAAGATTTTCCCTTCTTTTTTTGTTCCTTTCATCTACGAGTTTAAGCTGTACCCGTCCTATAGCCGCAGCTAATGGGTGAATCCTGTACTTATAACCAAAACAGGTATGTGCGAATTTGCGGTATATGGAGCTTTCGGGCAGACCCGGCAGTCTCTCATAGTGCCCTAATGCCAGTGCACGCTGGTAATATTCCTGATTGTCTGTTATTAACAATCCGCCTTCGATGGTAGGCAGCAATTTAGTGGCCTGATAACTAAAACACCCAATGTCGCCGATGGTACCCGCTTTCTGGCCTTTATACTCGGCGCCGTGGGTATGAGCGGCGTCTTCGATGACCTTTACCTTATGCTTTTTGGCAATAGCCATTATCTGCTCCATATCGCAGGGCAGTCCGCAAAGATGTATCACTACTACCGCCTTGGTTCGATGCGTAATCTTCTTTTCAAAGTCTTTCGGGGCTATATTCAATGTTTTGGGATCGACCTCCGCAAACACCGGGACGGCGTTACAAGCCAAAATCGGCATAGCGCTGGCCCAGTAGGTCAGTGAGGGTACGATAACCTCATCGCCCGGACCGACTCCTATCGCAAATAGCGCGCCATGAATGGCACCAGTGCCATTATTGTGCGCTAATGCATATTTTGACCCATAGTAATCCCTCAATTCGTCTTCGAACCGGTATGCCTCCTCGTAAAAAGAGTAGTTAGGCATTTTCATCACGCGTTTTACCGCTGCAAAATCCTCATTGCCGAATAGCGGCCATTTAAGGGCGTCGGTCTGGTTCGTAGTTACAGCTTTCTTCCCGCCATTTATCGCTAATTTTTCACGCATTATCGCCTCCTGTTAAAATATCCTGATAATATTGATGCCCGACCGAACTTCCATACTAAGATGGACACAACGGTTTATCCGAATTTGTTCTGGATGAACTCCGTCAGGCTGATAACACCATAGTATGACATAACGAATGAAAAAATGATTGTTCCGATACAGACAACGTTCATCAGTGCCGAATTTTTATGTTCTCCCATCTGCTTCTGGTTCAGCAGAATAGTGATGGAAATAGTTGATACCGGCACAATGACAGCCAGGAGCGCCATTGTTACAATCATAAGCAGCACGGGTTTGACGTTTATATATGGTCCACTTAGGCAGATTATAAAACAAATTATAACAAAAGTCCGGCTGATCTTAGACTTTGGGTCAGTCTTGGTATTCGTATAATCACAGATAAGCCAGGGCGCGATCAATGCGGTCGGGATAAGACTCGATAGACCGGCGCCCAGAATACCAATAATAAAAATAGATATGGCAAACTTGCCGGCCAAAGGCTCCAGGGTCCTGACCATATCAATAGCCTCTTCTACCGGTTTATTTATAACATATAAAGTGCCGGCAGCGCATATCATTATCGCGATACTGAGAATAAACATCGAAACAACTGATACCAAGGCATCGAACCATGCCCGTTTTTCTTCCCGGAGCCCCCAGCCCTTGGCCTTGATTATTATACTGCGACAGTAGAATACGGCCGAGCTGAAGGTTGTACCGGCCATACCGGCAACAATCAGCGATGCTCCCGGTTCCTTGGGTACGGCGGGCACCAGGCCTGCTATGATTTTACGCCACTCCGGCACTACTAAAAGAGCTGTAGCGATGAAACAAAGCCCCATGATCGATACTAGTATCGATAATACTTTTTCCAGATATTGATAGCTTCCTCTCCACATAATAATAAATACCATAGTCGATAAAGAAGCGGTCAATACCAATTTTATCCATCCACTCCGGTATCCTATGCCGTATTTTATCCACTCCTGCAGCAGATCTACGACAATAGCCATCAAGCCGGCAATTCCCGCAATCTCGGCCAAAGAAAGTGTACCGAGTATAAAAATACCAATCAGCCTGCCCAGCGGAAGATGTCGTTTGACGGCATATAAAATTGTGTCACCTGTCACCAGTGTGTATTTTCCAAAAGCGAAGATCGCTATGAACGTAAAAAGACAGGATAGTACCACTGTCCATGTTAGTGACATGCCCCAGCGTGAGCCGGCCGAGGCCATTGTGGTCACACTTCCGGTACCGATGTTGTAGCCGATAAGGAACAAACCCGGCCCAATCAATGCCAATAGCTTACTTATGGGATTCGAACCTTTTTTTTGCATACCTTGTCTCTTTTTTATTTTTATTCGTATTCTCTGGCCACCGCAACAAAAGCACGTACGTTTTCTCTTGGGGTTCCTCGGCAGATTTCCGCACACATCTCGGGGGCGCCATCTTCCACGCATTGAACATATCTTTCACGGATACCCTGCGGCGTTCCCTGTATCATGTCCTGGCTCGTTTTAAGATTAAAGCTGAAAGGTATCTGAGGTATCTGCTCTATAATGTCACGGACTTCGAGGTACTGGTCACAACCAGGGTCGTAATGGGTCACGCCTAACATCGGGAGAAATTTCAGATGTTCCCTTCTTAAAAGTTCGGAGTGCAGACTCCGACCCTTGTGCCCGAATTCATCGTAAATTTGTTTCTGGTAAGGGTACGCAAACTCTTTATATTGCTCGGGGGAAAGCAATCCCGAAAAGTCATCTGATATGTTCGTGCTTCGAATTCGTTCTCCGGTTACTTTTTCGATGGCCTGACGAATCAGCAACGACGCTTCGACCACCATTGCCAAAAGCTTATGCATCTCCTTCTTATGCAAAAATAAATCCACAAAAAAATCCTGGCCCCTGACGATAACAGCGGTAGTAATGGGCCCTTCTGTCCCGCCAAGCCCTACCGGAACGCCGTCGGGTGTGTGCTTTTTCATATATTCGTATGTACGAATCATCCGGGACATAAGTCCTTCTTTGTATGGATTCAAGATCTTCAACTTATACACATCCTCGGCATGATCCAATACCGGTCTTTTTACCATAGGCACATTATCATCGGGAAATAATATTTCAACACCCAACTGTGATGCTTCTACGTAAGAAGAATAAGTCGGCTTTACCCCTGTCCTGGGCAAGCCATAAAGATTATGAAACATCTCTTCCGACTTTAACTGGGTTTGCAGCATTATCTCAGGATTCCCATAATACTCACCGAGCTTCACGCCTGCATACTCTGTCGCAATCTCTTCCGAAATTGTAACAAACCAGGGCACATGTCTTTTTTTGTCGGTCATAACACTACCAATCATTTTTTAGGAATATCAAAAACCGTATTCCACTAAAAAAATTCAATCTGAAGCGCCTGTCGCCTGTCTCTTTTTATTCTTTTCTCTCCATCCACAGACGGTAGATCTGCTGTTTTTGCGGATCAGCGGATGTAGCGTAGGATTGCATCACCTTCTCCAGCCCATCGCACAGTCGGATGGTCGTTTCCACGTATGACCGGTCAGCGGCTGACTGGCTGACCTCCGGCAGCAGCGGCAGCTTACCTTCCGCTACCATTTTAAGCCGGGTCGCGGTCGTATCAAGATAGGCGACCGCCAGCCGGGCGTGAGCCGCTTCATAACTCTCACCCAAACCAGCTTCCACCAGTCGGTCGTAGAAACCGCTGATTGCTCCAACCCGCTTTATCAGCCCCGGCCAATCGACATCCGGCAGTGCAGGCTTAGCGGATTGCTGCTGCTTATTGTCTGCGGTCAGTGACTTTAGCAATAGTTCCAGGTCCGGCAGCGGCGGCAGCTCCTTAACCGGCTTATGTGGCGAGAAAGATATCGGCTGGGCATCTCCCATTACTATCTGGATTACCGCCTCCTCCGGCGTCTGTTCATAGGGTAAAAACACTGAGTCCTCGCTATATGACTTCGTCGGCTGGCCGTTGATTAATACGCGGGTAATCTTCCCCTGGCCGACGGCAGCCAGATACAGAAGCTTGCTGCCGAAGCGGATGGGGAAATGCTGCTCAAGCCGGGTAATTGTTGGTGGAATGTGGGGAATGATGGTCAAGCCATCAGCCCGGTAGAGATACTCGAACAACCCGCGGATCATCGCCGCCGGTACCCCCCAGTTGTCGTAAACGCAGTTTATCGGCTGTTTGGGCTGATATACTTCGCTGCCAAATTTGACCAGCGGGTTGTCCATGCGGAAGCGCCGGGCAAAGGTCAGAATCCGCTGCATCGACCGCCGGGCGTCGTCGTATTCGCCCAGGCGATAGTAACCCATAATCATCCGGGCCTCGCAGGTTGACCAGTGCCCGCCGTTGACCCAGGTGCCGAAACTCCACAGCCAGTCCGTCCCCGGATTGTACATATCGTCCAGGGCGGGACAATTGGTGATAATCAAATCGTATGGTCGCAGGCCGGGGATGGAGGCGATTTTGGCGTAGATTTTCCGGGCCTGCTCGTCTCCCGCCACCCGGAAGCAGATCGCGTCATGATTGCAAACCGCCTCGAAATAGCCGTGTTTAGCCGCTCCATAAACGCCATGCCGGGTGCCGTCCGGATCGAGCGACTTGATGAAGTATCCCTCTTCCGTCTCCAGGAGCGGCAAACCCTTACGTGCCAGGTCCCGCCGCTGCGAGTACAACTTGACGTTATCCTGGTTGCCGATGAGCTTTTCCAGCTCGATCAGCCGGTCCAGGGCGGCAATGTAGGTAATCGATAGGCCCGCCAGGTACGCTTTATCGAAGCTGCCGTCGGGTTTCTTCCAGCCGGCATAGCTCGGCGCCAGCAGATTGCCCGCCGCCCCCGCCAGGAAGAGATTGTTGTTGGGATCGCGTCGGCTTTCAATAAAATCCGCTGAACGCCGCAATTTGGGCAGGTAATGTTCAATCGCTTTTATATCGCGGCTGATCAGCAGTAGTTCCGCCTGCATAACCACGCCGGCTGCCGTGAACTCCATACCCCAGTCGTGGATATCGATAGCGCCGTCGCCCTGCTTGGCTACGAATCGGCTGGGTGAGGCACAGTCGCACAGGCAGCCGTCAGGCGGAATCCAATCGAAATTCCTGTGCGGCCGGCTGGTTTTGCCGTCGCCCATCTGGTCGAACCACAGGTCCTGGGAGTTCTGCAAAAAAGTGATATACGGCTCCTGCAAAAAAGGCAGCTCGCAATAGGTCGGGCCGTAACTGTTCTGCACCCACCAGCAGTTCCACGTCGGCCCTTCGACCAGGCCGTTCCAGTCGGGCATGTAGAACATGGGAAAATTCTGGAATTCGACGTCCGGCTCGAACATCCGCCGGGAGATGTCGAGCAATTGCAGGTAAGGGACGTCGCCCTGGCCTCGAAAGTGCCGACCCTCAAAACGCTCGTCAGCCGATACGGAAGCTGCGGCAACCAGCCCGGCCAAAAGGGCAAAAAGAAACCATAAACGGCGACGCAAACCGGATAATAACTGAATCATCAAATCTCCAGTAAAATCTTTATTACATAGTGCGAAGAATCATACCATACATAATATGTCCCTCTATCCTTAACCGCGGCGTATCATAAATGCGCTGAATTTTTTGGACTATTTAAAGAGGTAAGAAGCGTAAGTGTATGTAATAAAAGGAGATAAAATTTTTTAAAAAATTTTGTTTTTTTGTCTGAGGTAGTATCAAAACTGCGCCAGGGTCCAGGGACCAGGCATTGCCTGGACCACTCTCCGCCCGCTGCGATGCAACGCATCGCAGCGAGGCGAGCAGAGCGAGGGCGGACGATCGGTCTAAGTCGTAACTGCTGCATATTTGGCAAGAAAAACTTAGGTTTTATCAGGTTTTTTACGGCGGAAGGCAGGGGTGTTCCATTTGGCTAAGACGTTTTTGAAGGAGCCCTGGATTTTGATGTACCACAGCAAAATACCGATGAAGCCGAGGTTGCAGGCGACTTTCCAGGCTAACAGCCACCAGGGCCGCCACCAGGCGCCGGTGTGGGCTTCGTAAAAGTCGGAGCAGCCGAAAATGAAAAATGTAAACCAGCCGTAGAAGCAGAAAAGCCGATGCTGTTCCCCTCGCTTTATCAAAGGGAAGAAAAAAAACAGCGAGATCGCGATCCAGAAGAAACCTTCAATAATATTGCCGTAACAGGTAATGCCCATAAGTCAAAAACCAGCCTTACGACGTTAACCGCTAATCAAAAGAAGTTTTCAGCACAAAAACAAAGAGTTTTAGACAGCGATAGTTATTATTCCGAGAGCAGGCGAATTGACTGGATTACTACGGCATCGACGGGGACGTCTTCATGATGGCCTACAGTGGTGGTGGGAACACCGACGATAGCGTCAACCACGTCCATGCCCTCTGTGACCTTGCCGAAAACGGCGTAGCCGGGGTTAGCGCGGCCGGCGTAGTTGAGAAAATCATTGTCCTTGACGTTGATAAAGAACTGGGCGGTGGCGCTGTCGGGACTACTGGTGCGTGCCATGGCGATAGTAGAACGCAGGTTCTTCAGGCTGTTGGAGGCTTCGTTGACTATCGGGGCGTGGGTCGGCTTGGAGTGCATATCCGCCGTCATACCCCCGCCCTGAATCATAAAACCGGGGATGACGCGGTGAAAAATCGTGCCGTCGTAATGCTTCTCGGCGACGTAGCGGAGAAAATTATCCACGGTAACAGGGGCGGCGGACTTGTCCAGGGCGATGGTAATTTTGCCTTGGGTAGTTTCCAGGACTACGCTGGGTGTGGGGGTGGGTTGGTTTTCCCGGTTTGACTTATTCAACTGGCTTAACTCCTCTCTGGCTTCTTTTTTAGTGGTGTTGGTTAACAGGTAATAACGGACCAGCCGGTTGGGCGACTTCGGGGTCGCTGCCGGTCCAGAAAATGTATAATTTGGATGCCATGTTTTCGCCTTGTGAATTTCAGCCGCGAATGAGCGCGTTTAAAAAATTGTTATTTATTTTACCGGAGCAGTCGCGGGTGTCGAGCTTTCATTTCCGGATAAACGCGTAATTTCCGTGCGAGCGCGCAAACCCTGGTTTTCAAAGGTCAGGCCCATATTTATTTCGTCGATATCCAAAAACGAACCGAGCAGAATCTTGGGCTGTTTAGGCTGACCGGGGTGGCCGTATAGGGTTGATTCCATGGTTTTAAATTCGTCATTCCAGACGTAATCGCCGCCGCCGGGAGAAATCAGCCGGGTCTGCCAGAAACGCTCATGAAACTCCACCGGCTGCTGCTGAGGGTAACGCTGATGCCATTCGTTGAGGATGGGAATATTACCCCAGGCGCGCCGCTGCATGGCACTGGCGAGAATGTCGGTGAAAAAGGCCTCAACTACCCGCCGGGCCGAGGATTTGACCTCCATGCTGAGGTTTTTGCCCAGCCATTCGTTTTTTACGTCGGTTGGGGGCGGGGTTTGATTTCCTTCGGCGGGTTTGGCTGGGAGTTCTTCTTTCTCAGGGATACCGGCAACGGATTGCGCTTGCACATCGGTTGCGGCAGCTGCCGGCAAAGAGGCAGAGGATGTTTTAAACTGACGATCAAGGGCCTGCTGCAGGAGCGTCTCGCTGGGAGTGATAATCAGCCGATTGGGCAGGGCGGCGTAGCAAATCGCCAGATCTTTGAAATCGCTGGGCTGGTCCGGATTCTGGGGCGACATCGTGATTTTGACGTAAGGATGCCCGTTATAATTCTGCATCTGCCAAAGGGTCATGCCGGGAACACTGCTTTCCACGAAGGCCCGCACGGATACGACAAAAGTCGCAAAGGTCATCGGATTGGCCACGTCCGCCTGCAAAACAAGGGGCAGGCGATGAAGGTTCGGCAACAAGAATTTTTCAAAAGCCATATAATGCTCCACCTGCAGGGCCTGGGACAACTCATCCCAGAAGGGGTCCTGCTCGGCATATAAAGAAGCCCAACGGCCCAGCCAGCTCATGTTGTTGGTCTGAATCGGCACGCCCATGATGCTTACTTCGCCATCCTGCATCGTACCCATGCCGAAGTTGCCGAGGTTGCGGATGGTAGGCGAATTGGCGTTAACGGACATCACCGCGTGAAACATCGTTCCGGAATGGCGGTCGCCGGCATCGGGGGAAATAGTGTTCTTACCCGTTACTTCAATTAGTTCACGATACTGATTTTGCTCAATAAGGGGACGGACGGTAACATCCAGCCCGACATGATGGGATTGCACCGAAAACCGCACGGCAATCGGGTCAAAAATGCCGCGCCAATTCCGCTGGTAACCGCTTTGCCATCTTTGGTAAGCCTGGGCCTCTTCGGCAGAGACTTTTTCCAAAGGTATTTCCGCAATCGGGGTCATGAAATTAAGGGAGCCGTAAACGGACGAGCAAACTGCGGTCGGAGTAATTTGCAGGTCGCCCAGTCCTTCGATGGGCCTGGCTAAGGCTAGCGGGCCGGACGTAACCTTACCGGAGACCATCTGATCGAGGTATTGCGCCTGGAGCTCCGTCAGGACAGCCTGGGCGCGGGTACGACGTGAATCGGCGATTCGCCAGCGCGGGCCGCACCACCGCCGGATTGTCGCGTCACTGAGGACCAGGAGGGCGGTTTCATCGGCATCGCCAAGCGGATAGCGGTCGCGGAAAAAGGTGTATTCATCCAGGGAGGCGATTGCAGGAATCTGGCCTTTATCGGCCTTGACAATTTGTTCGAGCTGATAAAGGGAATTGGTGACCACCACAATTTTGTCCAGCCGAGCCTGGTAGGAACAAATCGACCTGTCAGGAGATACCACGCCATGGTAGGGAACCTCGGCGACCCGGCCGGTAACGGTTTTGGCGTCCGGGCAGGAGGTTTTCGCGGCTAACTGCTGGATGCGGACGGCTTTTTCGAGGGCCTCGGCATCGGCGGCTGCAAACAATACGGCCACATCGGAGCCGACCCGCAGGTAGGGGTCGGAACCGGTCAGGGCGGCGCTGGTTATTAGTTCGGGACCCAGTAGCTGAGCGATTAAGCCGCCCATCAGGCACAACTGCTTCTGGTAGCGCTGGGGGGTAAGAGCGTCTTCCGCCCTGATTTCCAGCAGTTGCTGGATGGGAGTGCCCTGGGCGCCGGCCTCGTCTTTCAAAGTCATCATTGCCTGAAAAGAGGGGAAGAACAGGGCATGCTGGTCCGCGGGTATCGCAACGGCGAGGAAATCTTTCTTCGGGTTCATCCCGACGATAATATCCTGCCACTTGATTTCACCGGTGGTAATCCCTTCAATGCCCGCCAAATCGATTGTGCTGTCGCTATTTACTACCATCTGCAAATCACGGTCCAGTTGCAGATTTTCACTCATGGCCCGTCCTCCGCCCCATAGGCTGAAGGTTGCCGCGAGCGGACCCCCCGGCTGGGGAGGACGCGGGCGGGGAATAGCATTGGGATTGATGTTGGGATTAGCATTAGATTTGGCAGCAGCCGCGGCAGGTTGGGCTTCGGCGTCTATTTGCTTTTTCGTTTCGTTCGCCTGATGGCGAAACCAGGCACCGCCGGGAATGCCAAGGCTCGCCCATTGGCGGTAGTATTGTTCCCTGGCCTGCAAAAATTTTGCCTTCGCGTCGGGAGTAGAGGTGGTCTGGTCGTTCAGGGTAAAATCCAAATAGGTCATCCCGGCACCGCCATTTATGGGAATGAATAAACGGCCGACGGGGATACGTTCTGATGTCTGCTTGATGGCCAAATAATATCGATTCGAGCGGGACAGAATTTCCGGCATCTGGGAAATCTCATACCATCTTCTGGGATCATCGCAGGCAAAGTAAATTTCTTCGTAGTTGTCGCCCACAGCGTAAGGGCGGGTAAAGTCGCTTTGACGATAAAGGTAACTACGGGGAGACACCGAAGCCTGGTGAGTGTTGTGAGTCGGCCATTCACCCTGGGTAATTTTCAAATCCTTCAAAGCCACATAATAATAAGAATCCTGGGCCAAGATATGCCCAGCCCAGGCAAATAGTAAGAAAAAAGACCCGATCCATATTTTTATTTTAACCATGATAATAATCTCCTTTCTAAAAGACAGAATATGCCCGGAACTAAAATGAATTTAACCATTGTAGCTATTTCCCTACGAAAAGCCACTATTTTTACCTTTTTTGGATGAGCCGGAGCGGAAAAAAAAGAGTAGATGGGGGGTAATTTCAGGGGGCGGGTCTCAGGGTGAAGGCTTGGGGGGTGGGGTAGCCGGATGGGCAGGTGAAAAAAAGGCAGCCGGCGGAGTCGGTGGGAAAAGAGGATAATAGGTGGTCATTCTGAAAGACAGAATAAGTGGCGTTGGGGGTTAAGCCGGAAACGAGATGTTCGGCGGTGGTGGATGGGTTTTGCGAGGATTCAATCCACTTTTTGGTTTCGCCGGCGGAGGTCGGCCAGGCGATAATCCGGACCGTATATAAATCTTCGTTGGATTTAGTTATCGAGAGAGAAGGGGATTTTTGTCGGCCGGGGAAATACTGCAGGGTGTTGTTCCGGACGTTTACCCCGACGGGAGATGAACAGGATAATCGAAAGCTGTCGGCGGTAACGCAATAGTCGTTGCGGTTTAAATCAATCAGATACCGCTGATTTCTCAAGCGATATTTGATTTGCGTGCCGTTAAGCTCGCTGGTCAAATGCGGCTCAAGGTACAAACGGTTATATTTCGGCTGAATTCCGTAAATATCGCGGTAAAGCCCGACAATGGGCAGGCAGTTCCCGGCAAGAATATCGTTGCCGCTGCCCACCTGGGAGGCGCGCAAATACCTTTGGTAAGCCAGGCCGTCCTGCCGGTATTTGTCCAAAACTTTCCTGATATACTTAACGGGAATGGCGGGGTCGTAATCCTTATAGGCTCTGATGCCCATCTCGCCCCAGGAAAGGAAGATGTCGCCGTTTTCATAAGCAGGGAAGGGGTAATTCACGGCCAGACCTTCATTCGGATTGTAAGGGTAAAAGCACAACGGCCAGAAAAAGAGGTTTTCCTTCTGCATTAGCGTTTCGATACGGCTAAGTATCGCGTCGCGGCGGGCAGAATCGTCGCAAAGGCCATAACCAATAGCCATAAAATTAACAGGGGTAACCAGATTATTGCCGTGGATGGAATCGTCCTTGTCCCGCCAGTAAACGTACCATTGGTTGCCGGGGTCCCAGAAGCCACCGAGGGCGGTATCCTTATTGAAGTTTGCTTTTAACTTTTCCGCAAAATCGCGATATTTAACCGCGTGCGTTTTATCGGCTAACTGCTCCTCGATATCCGACCATAAAATAAGGGCATGGTACAGCTTGGCATTAACAAAAGCATTTTCATAAGCGGCCCAGATGACGTCGATCCAGTCCGAGCCTTTTTCCTGCGAGTGATAATCGGTCATCATCTCCACCAGGGCGTCGCCGTCGGTATCGCGGGCCAGAAGGTAATCCAGGGCCTTTTCGCAGGATTGTTTATGGGAGCGGAGCCAGTCTAAATCGCCATTGAAGTCATAAAGCTCAGCTACATTGGTGACAAAATCGGGATTGGAATCAAGCAAGATGCCCCACTGCGATTCGTAGAATCCAAAGCTGTCATAAGAGCCGGGAATGGCATCTCCCTCCTTTTTATAGGCCCAGCGGGCCTTAACTCGACCGTCCGGCTGGATGGCATGGTCGCGGTAATAATCAAGTGTTGTCTTATAATTGTTGAAATAATTTTCATCGTCGATGGCCAAGCCCATCTGGGCGATGTATTGCTCATGCAGGCAGATCCAGCCCATAGAGGTGCGCCAGTCGTTGCCGCCCATTAAGCCGGTGTCGATAACGCCGACGCGGGCAATAGTATCTAACACGTCGCGAATGGATTCGCCGTTAAAAGAAGGGAAAGTACCGCGGTCATATTCTTTTTGGTAGTCCAGGGCGGCAAGGGTATAAGTTACGGAACAGCGGCTGGGTGATACATTAAATGGGGCCCAGACGTCCTGGCGATCAGCGAGAAACCGAGCAAGTTCATGTTTGGTTTGAAGCTCGTTTTCGGTTAGAGAATAATTGAGAGAGAAAATATTGTCGGGAAGGTGGGAAAATTTAATCGCCAAGTGCTTGGCCGCGGAGTAATCAGGTATAATTCGCAGGCAGCAGCCATCATCTTTATTCCATAAGGTTACCAAGCCGGTATTAACGCCGTAAGTCGCATTGACAAAATCCAATAATTTGCACCAGGCAACGCCGCCGCTGCCCAGTAAAGCACCGGTCCAGGTATCCATGGAGGCAAAATTCCAGCGGGGGAAAAAACTATCTTCAATAGTCGCGACTGAGTGATAAGTTCTATCGATTTTCCAGGTAATATTATCGGCGTTAACGGAAAAGATCCAGGATTCCGTGATTTTGATATTCTCCGGCCCAAAATTTATATTCGATACGGCGACCTTATCACCATTAATAGCAATATCCGGCGGATCTATGCCGGCATGGGTATCATACCAAGTACCAGACGCCTTAATAGCGCTATATACGCCGAGGGCGGGTGAGATTAGCTGTTTGTCATTTACAATTACCCGGTCGATCAGGCATTTATGATCGTAATTCAACCTCAGGAGCAGGGTATGGTTTTTATTCGTTATAGTGACGAACTTTTTATCCGCGTCATGGATAATGGCCGGCGGGGCGGATTTCTGGATGTTAGCTGGCACAGATGCTGAGAGGAACGAGGTAAGTATAAAGCACAGGCAGATAATGCTGATGCCGGCCAAGATATTATATTTTAGCGAGTTTCTTTTCACTGGATTTATTTTTCGCCCGCCAGCACTTCCGCGATATTTAAGGCGTGATCTTTGATTCGGCGATAGGCATTAAGCATATCCATGAAAAATAAGCTCTTCATCGGGGTGGAGGCACCGGTTCCGACGCGGGCCAGATGGCGGGTGCGATAATCCTTCATCAGGCGGGTGATAGATTGTCCTTCAGTTTGAGCCTGAAGGAGAATACCATCATTTTCATTATTGACAGCATCGTTAATAAAATCGATGTAATCGGAAACATGATGGTGCAGGTCGATGAGGTCCTCGAGGCCTTCTTTGGATATCTGCTGATTATTTTGGCGAAGTTTGAGATTCAGCTTAAGAATGTTGGTAATATAGTCACTTATGGATTCATATTCATCGGCCATGCGCAATTGTTGTCGGCCTTTGTTCATAATGCCGTGCGAGATATTTCCGGCCAGGATGTGTCCCAGAAATTCGACGATTTCTTTTTGGACCATATCGAGGTCTTTCTCGCCTTTAAAGATGGAGTCCTCCTTTTGCTTGTCCGGCTTCTGCACGGATATTACTTCTTTTAAAGTGTCCAGCATTTTCCTGACATTGGTGCTCATCATTTGTATCTCTTTTTGTGATTGCTGGATACCAAAGGCCGGCGTATCCAGCATGGCCACATCCAGAAAGGTCAAGTGAGGCATTTCGTCCAGTTTTTTTACAGGTACAAGGTAATAGAGCAGCCTGTGTAAAAGAGCCATAAAAGGCAAAAACAGCAGGACATTGAGGACATTAAAACAGGTGTGGGTGGCGGCGATGGCCTTGAAAATATAGGGATAAGTGGGCAGGTTATTATTATAAACTATGGTAGTAGGATCATGGCCTACCAACCATTCGATGGCATGGATATACCAAGGGAAAATAGAGGTGATCCATAACACCCCGATAATGTTGAAAAAGGTGTGAGCATAAGCAGCCCGCTTGGCATTGGAAGTGGCACCCAAAGAGGCCAGCAGCGCCGTAACGGTAGTGCCGATATTTTCTCCCAGCACCAGGGCCGCCGCCGTCGGGAAATCGATTACGCCAGTACCTGCCAAAGCCATCGTAATACCGATGGTAGCGGATGATGACTGGACAATAGCGGTTAGACCGGCACCTATCAGGACACATTTAATAACGCCGAAGTAACTGTCTGGAGTGAAATAGGTAAACCAGGCCTTGAACTGTTCCAATTCCTGAAGGGGAGCCAAACCTTCTTTCATCAGTTGCAAGCCAAAAAATACCATGCCAACGCCCAAAAATACGGATGCGGTATAACGAACGCGGTCCCGCTTGGAAAAGAGAAAGAAAAAAGCGGCAACACCAATCGTAGGCAGGCCATATTTGCCGACATTCAATACCAGGATCCAAGCGGTGACGGTAGTGCCAATATTGGCCCCCATAATAACGCCGATGGCCTGCATTAGATTCATAAGACCGGCGTTAACCATACCGACAACCATAACCGTAGTGACGGAACTTGATTGAATTAAAGAGGTTATGATTGTTCCTACGCCGCAGGCGACCAGACGGTTATTGGTGACAGAATTAATGAGTTTGCGGAGTTTATCCCCAGCAACCGCCTGCATACCTTCGGACATATTTTTCATCCCCAGCAGGAATATGCCCAAGCCCCCCAAGACACCGAAGATCATGGTGGTTGCCAGTTGGATACTCATATAACTTCGTGCCTTTTTAACCCAATTAACTAATATCAGGCCTTTATTATAAAGCAAAAATAATTGTCTATGAAGTGAAAAACCCAAACTTTTGCGTACAAATCCTTTAATAAATTCTGGCTACTAATACCGATAAGCTCTATAATAGGGACGAACCGGGGGTTTTGAGGGTTTAATACTTTTTGGCGGCAAGATAATATCGGCATGAAAAAATCCAACTATATATTGCCGTGGGGGATAGTATTTGTTTCCATTTGGATCTGGGGGTGCGGCTCATTTTTTGAAGAAAAAGCCACCGAGATGGAGTCGAAAAACATCCTCCGGAAGTTAAATGCGATAGAGCCAACTTATGAACCAAATGTTTCCGTCCCCGAAATATACAAACAAGAGCCGCGGATAATAGAGAGTACGGTTGGTGATCAGAAAGACGCCCGGCTGTATTATTTTGCGCGATATCATATCGCAGACAACTTGGCCGGGTTGATTGACAAGCAGTTCGTGCAAAGGTTTCTCGACGCCAAGGGCAAGCCTTATCCCATATTGGAATATGCAGTAAGCGCCAATAAATCTACCAATCAGTTGATGGTACGATGTCCCAGTGTTGCTGATGCCGAGCAAATACTTGTTTTTTTAGAGGAAGTGGATGTTCCCCCGATTCAGGTGAAAATCGACTGCCTGATCTCCGAGGTTTACGCCGATGTTACCATGGACTGGGAAACCACCCTTTTGATTGAAAATTTGTTCGGGGAGCATATCAGCCTCGGGGGCAAGTTTGATAGTGATGGTAAATTGCTGCCCGCGTTTCCAGGAGCGGCTTTGCGGGACGCCGCCCGGTCATTATTCGGTCTTAAAAGCGGATATACCAAAAATGTCGGCAACTCGGGACATGAGTTCCGAGCCCTGGTTGACTTGCTGGTTTCAAGAGGATATTTAAAAATTCTGATGAACCCCTCGCTGGAGGTGTTAAACGGTGAAACGGCGAAGATCTTAACCAGCGAGCATGTACCACTGGAACAAACAACAACCATCACCAGGGATGGCTTTCTCGTAACTTCCACCCTATACCAGGATGTGATAGATTCCCTTTCTGTTACTCCTCATGTGTTTGCGGACGGGTACATTGGCCTGGAAACCAATGCGGTTCTTGGTTCCAAATCCACGCCGGAAGGCGTCAAGCAGACGCCGATCTTAACCAGGAGAGAAATTACTAATAAGGAAAATCGTATCCGGCAGGGAGAAAGCTTGATAATCGGGGGACTGCGTAAGACCGAAAAACGTTCCGTAATTCGCGGGGTACCTTTTTTAAAGGATATACCGTTGTTGGGAATCTTATTTTCCAGCAAAGATTTTGAAGAGCGGGGCAAGGAGATCCTGTTTATCATTACCCCCACGATCTCCAAAGGGGGAATACCGAATAAAACTATGATTGAGGATTTGCGGAAAAAACATGCGGAAGCCGAATATGAGGCTACCCTGACGGAGAGTTTGACAGATCCCTTTGGCGGCGCCGTGTACGCCGGACAGCTTGAAAAGCGCGCCTCACGAACGGAACAAGAACTAAAATCAGCCCAGAAAAAACGGCTGGAGGAAGAAAAGAAAATCAGCGAACTGGAAACCGAGCTGATGAAAATTACCCAGGAGATGGCTAAGAATAAAGTAGAACTCGAGCAGGCATTAGCGGAGGCGGAAAAAGCCGGTAAGCAGGCGGAGGAAGCCAAAACCAATGCCGATGCCGCAGCGGCGGCGAAAGCGCAGGCCCTAGCAGAAGCCCAAAAATCCGCCGCGGAAAAAGCCCAGGCCCAACTGGAGGCCAAAAACGCCCAGGCGGAAACAGTGCAGGCTCGCCTGGAGGCGGAAAAAGCCAAACTGGAAACTGAGAAAACCCTGGCCCTGAAGGCACAAGTGGAGGCGGAAAAAGCCCGTTTGGAAGCGGAAAAAGCCCAAGCCCAGGCGGAGGCGGAAAAAGCTAAGGTTCAGGCCGAGGCCGAGAAAGCCAAGCAGGCCGAGGCGGAAAAGGCGCGTTTGGAAGCTGAGAAAGCTAAGCAGGCCGAGGCAGAGAAGGCTCAGGCGGAAGCTGAAAAAGCCAAACAAGCCGAGGCGGAGAAGGCTCGTTTGGAAGCTGAGAAAGCCAAGCAGGCCGAGGCAGAGAAAGCCAAGGCAGAAAAATAATAATCTCCGAAAACCCCCGACAAACCCCCATCCCGTCAATAGTTGTATAATTATTTTTCATCCTTTTTTTGATATTGAGCTAGATGGTTTCCATGCTGATAAAACAGACCGGCCCCGGCAAATTCTTGATGGGTCTGGTCAGTTTTAAAATTACCCCGCCTTTCATCTCATCGAATCAGGGTAAATTTTCTTTTTCCTTAGGCAATTCAATGATCATTTTTGTATAATAAGCTAAGTTAAAAGATAGGTTCCGCTATATGGGGTTTTGTTTTTAGGTTGACAAAGCTGCTTTCAACAATATAATTTAACTAATTAGCGTTGGAATTATAAATGCTTTGCCATAAATACGTTACAGGCTACAATAATTATCCTGCCCAGAAGATTAATTTCCAAGAAGGCCATTTTGGGGAAGTGATTAATTACTCAAAATTGCTAACGATATTTTATAAATATAGGGAGACTCGATGATGAGTAAAAAGATAATAACGGCTCCGGTATTATGTTTTTTATTATTTTCGTTTTTGGGGCAGATACCGGCATCCCTGGCTCAGACCAAGGAAAATGAAACCGGCAATAAAGCCCAGACCGAACGTAATTGGGATGAAATGTTGCACTATGCCTTGATCGGCCGAGCAGATCTGGCTGAGCAGTTCGGCCAGGCTTTGCTGCAATCGCAACCCGATCCGGTTCTCCTGCTACAACTGGCGGAGAGTGAAAAATACTCCAACAGTTATCGCAATCTATATATGATGCAATCGGATCCCAAGCTGAAGGAGGTAGCCACTGGGGTTCTTAAACTCGTCGAAGAAGGACGGTTCCGTCAAAGGACCGATTATGAGCGGATAGCCGCAGAAGTAAAACGGTTGTCGGGAACCACCCGCGGCCGAATGCTGGCAATCGAAAGGTTGAAAGATTCCGGGGAATGGTCGGCGCCCGTGATGATTCAGGCCTTGCGCCAACCAGAGCGCAGCGATGAAATGGCGGTTATCAAGTGGGCTTTGCCCCAATTAGGCAAGGAGGCGGTTAATCCCCTGGTGGTAGCCCTGCAAAAATGCCCCGAGATAAATGTCAAGATTATTATTTTGGATGCATTGAGCAAAATCGGATATCCCACGGCTCTGCCCTTTATTCAGCAGATTATGGAAACAGAGCAGACAGATTCACAGCTAAAATCGGCGGCTATGGCGGCCTTTTTAGCGATTGATTCGCAGCAGGGGCAAATAGGCGTCCCTGCCGCCGCTTTATTCGAGCGATTAGCGGAAAATTACTATGATAAATTACCGTCACTGGCTGTCCCAGCGGATCAATCCACCGCTAACATCTGGTTTTGGAAAGATCCGGAAGGTTTATATGCCAAACAGGTGGATCGGGAGGCTTTCGATGAGCTGATGGCTATGCGCAGTTGCGAGATGGCGCTGGAATCAAACCCGAATCTGGGCAATTCCATATCCCTTTGGCTGTCAGCCTTTTTCCGCTACGAATCGGAAGGTTTCAGCCAACCCGATTATTTTGGCGCGGGCCATCCCGACGCGAGTACTTATGCCCTTACCGCCGGGCCGGAATATCTGCACCGGGTACTGGCGCGAGCCCTAAGCAATCGCAATCGCGCCGTGGCCCTGGCCGCCATCAAAACCCTGGAAAGAAATTCCGGCCAGCAATCCTTGTTATACGAACTGGAGGGCAGAGAACCTCTGATAGAGGCTTTGACCTTCCCCGATCGTGAGGTGCGTTTCAACGCCGCACTGGCCATCGCCCGGGTGCTGCCCCGCAAAGATTTCAACCACAGTGAAATTGTGGTACCGATTCTTGCCGAAGCGTTAAGGCAGAAAGGACAGCGCTGCGCTATCGTGATTGATACCAATCAACAACGACGCAATGAGCTGGCCACTATGTTGCAGGGGTCCGGCCAGTTCGAAAGCGTTATCAGTAATGAGTATTTTTCCGTTGCGATTGAGGAATCCCGCAATTTGCCGAGCATTGATTTATTGGTTGTTGGTTATGATATTAAGCACCCTGATATAAATGAAGCCATACAGACCATCAAGCAGGATTATCGTTTGGCATTCTGTCCCACGATAATTATTTCAGCCGCGGCTACGATAGCAGAATCCCGAAAATTAAAAACCGAAAACAGCTTTGTGGAGCCCCTTGCTGTTCAGTCAACCGTAGAGGAGATATTGCAAAGTGCTCAGGATATTCTATCCCGCAATCACGCCGTTATGTTTGACCAGACTCTGGCGGATCTTTACGCACTTAAAGCGGCCCAGAGCCTCCGTCAGTTGGCTTTAACGGATAATCCGGTTTTAAGTATCAAGCCGGCGGAAGCAGCAATCTTGCAGGCCCTCCAGGATAAGCGTAAAGAAATACAATTGACGGCAGTGGAAACGCTAGCCTACCTGGACTCCCAAGCGGCACAAAGGGCGATAGCCGATCTTGCCCTTACGCAAGAAACTGATATGCCGACCCGCCTGACGGCCTTGGACAACTTGTCGGTTTCGGCCAAGAATTATGGCAATCTTTTGTCGTCCGAACAGGTAAAAGCCATGTATGATAATTTTGTGAATTCCACGCAGGTTGACAGCCAGTTGCGTAATACCGCTTCCCAGGCTTACGGCTCGCTGAATCTGCCCAGTGCGGTAATAAGTCAAATGATAATTGAGCAGAGTAAGGCTATCACTCCGTAGAACGGAAGGTTAGCGGTGAGATATTTTAACCAACATACCAGACTCTACCCCGAGGTTTTGATGACAATTTTCGCGGTTGACAAGACCGCCTTATACGCAATATAATAATTTTCAAGAAGCACTATAAGAGAGGTATTTATCATGACTAAATTAGCGATATGGATGGTTGTGTTTGTCATATTGTCTTTGGGGATATTTCTGGGCGGCTGTCAGAGTCTCGTCCAGAGCCCGGAGCAGGAAATACAGACATACAGCCGAATTACCGATTTGAATAGCCGGATGTGGACTGACGATGTCGATGTTTTTTTGCTTTTTGACCGACCGTCTTATCTAAGTAAATGGCATGTGCCTTCGGATTAATAACATTATCCTCCACAATGGATATATTTCCGGTATAATTTATTACAATAGCGATCCGTCATTCCCGCCAGATAATCACAAACCACGCGATATTTTCCCTGCTCGTCGAGGCGCTCTTGATATCTTTCCGGCAGCAGGCAAGGCTTTTTGATATAGGTATTAAATAAAAACTCAAGCTGTCGGCGGACCTGCTGATGATGACGTAAAAGCCGGGGGTGTTGATAAACCCTTTCCGAGAGAAAATTTTGCAGCTTATCCAGTTTTTCCCGACATGACGGCGAGAGAGCAACTATTTTATCCGGCAATTGGCATACCGCCTGGACGTCCCGTGGCGAAAATCGCTCCAGGCGTTTGGCAGTCTCTTCCAGCACGTCCAGAGTTAAAAAGTCTATCAAAGCCTTGGCGCAGCGTAATTGGCGGACAAAACGGTGGGCTGAGGGATATTGATCTTCTATCCGGCTTTTCAGGGTTTGATAAAGCTCCAAACCGATCAAATCCTTTTCCTGGATCAATCCACATGCCAGGCTGTCGTCCAGATCATGGGAGTTATAGGCAATCGAGTCAGCCAAATCGGCAATCTGACCTTCCAGCGGTGCTAAGCCCTTGCCGTAGCGCAGGTCCAGCTCGCTGTGATCAAATTTGGTTTCATGCAGCGCCAGGCAAAGCCTGGTTTCATAGGTCAAATTCAAGCCGTGGAAGGCGGGATAGGGATGTTCCAAATATTCGACAATCCGTAAAGATTGGCGATTATGCTCGAATCCCCCATGCTCCGTCATCAGTTCATTAAGGACGGTTTCGCCCCAATGGCCGTATGGCGGGTGCCCCAGATCGTGGGCCAGCGACACCGCTTCGGAAAGATCTTCATTCAGCAGAAAAATACGGGACAAAGAGCGGGCAATCTGGGCCACCTCTATAGTATGCGTAAGCCGCGTGCGATAATAGTCATGAGAAACAGCGAAAAAAACCTGCGTTTTAGCCTCCAGCCGGCGAAAGGCGGCACTATGGATTATTCGCTCGCGATCCCGCTGGAAACAGGTCCGGTACTGATGCTGCGGTTCTTCATGGTCTCTGCCCCTGCTGTCACCGCTAAACAGGGCGTAAGGAGCTAAAGCAGCCTTTTCCGCTTTTTCCTGCATTTCACGGGTATTTAATTTATATTTTTCCTTCACCATTATAAGATGACCCGCGTCTTTGCCTCCTTGATGATATTGCCTTAAAAATTATCGCTCATCTTTAGCATGTATTCGCTCCCATTTTTCCTCCGCGTCCGGCCGACGCAGGTACATGGGGGCTAATTGCTCCGGATCGGCAAACTTACCCTGCCGAGCCCGCAGCCACCCACAGCGAATGACATTAGCTGCGCGGGGATAATAGTATTTCCCCGGCAGCAGGAAAATCTGCTCTCCCGATAATTCCCGCTGGTAAAGATTCAGTCCCTCCCCCAATAAATGCAATGGACGAGGGGCAATTTTGAGCAAATCCCCCGGCTGGATCATGGTAGATTCAATCAACGTGCGAAAACCGGGTGTAGAATCACAGGCAGAGTTGTTATTTTCAGCCAATTTTTCAAATACCGCCGTGAATATCTTTTTTCGCCCAGCGTCCACTACCACAGCGAGATATTTGATACCGATATTTTCTTCTTTAGCGGCACGGTCGCCGTTCAAGGCGAGAACTTCGCAACTGGGCACGGCGACGATCCTGGTATTTTGGGCGAAAGCCAGGGCCTTGGCAGCGGTAACAGCGATCCGCAGACCCGTGAAGCTGCCGGGGCCAATGGAGACATACAATTGATCTATATCTGCCGGCTGCCAGTTCTGGTTTTTACATAGCTCGGCTATGCTCGGCAGGAGCTCGCTGGCATGTTGCATATTAGCGGTAAATTGCTTTTCGCATAAAATCTTTGGTCCTAGCGCCAAGGCTACGCTGCCGATACTGGAAGATGTTTCCAGGGCTATTATTCGTATTTGATCGTTCATAGAAACCTCATATTACTGTAAATTGCACGCCGCGGCAAGCTCAGGGCCGACCCTGCGGGGAAGGAAAAAAATTAAAGCAAATCTTAATTCCCCTGGAGCATAACGAACAAATTTAATTGTGTACTTTAACCGGCGGTCCTCTAGGGGCAATCCATCGCTTTTGACTAAGACAACTCCTTATCTGACAAGCAGATACACGATTTTGGGCCGTGAAAGGTCTTTGCTGGATGATCCCGATTATCAATGCGGGGGAGAAAAGGCATTTTTTACTTTATTTTTTATTTGCAAGATTTTCCCATCTGTTTTAGACTACTGAGGTTAAAGATTAGGAAAGATTATGTCTTAACGTTTTGCCTTGCGACCAAACCAACCAATATTAACTTCACAAAAGATATGTTGAGCTGAAAGCCTCGGCGAAAAAAGTGTCGAGCATGCGACTTCGGATTAAAGGGGAGTGCTCAACCACCACAAAAGGAGCTTTACCTTGATGCGCCAAAAAAAGCTTATAGGCTGTGTGCAATTTTGTTTTCCTGCCCTCACCAAAAAATATGGTAAACAATTATTGGTACATGCAGCGATATTAATGGGGGTGTTTATTTTTGCCTGCCCCGACAACTATAGTTTTGCCGGGGTAAACGATTCTGATAACCAAGCTCAATCCGCCAACGGCTCAGAAATGGCCGCCCAGCAGAAAAAGGCCGACGAATTGCTGGAAGTAGCAACCGCTCAGTTAAAACGAAAGATGTATGAAGCCGCCCATGAATCTCTCAATAACTGCGCCGAACTGGAGGATAAACTCTCCCCATCGCAGAAAAAGCGTTTAGCCGCGTACCAGCAGCAGGCATTGGCAGGAATTGATGCCCAACAGCAGGTCAATACCGCCTTGGCTGCCGGTGATGAACATCTACAGGCCGGACAGATTGCCTTGGCCAGAAATGAATATGATAAAGCGTACAATCTCAGAGAATATCTGCCGAATGCCACCGTTGACAGAATACAGGAAAAACTAGAGGAATCAGCCGCAAAATGGTCGGATTACAAAAATCAAATGAAAGCTCTTTTCCGCCAGAGCAGGCAGTATTATAAGCAGGGTTTATATGATAAGGCCCAGACAGGTTTTAACGAGATAAAAGACAGCGGCGTGGTGCTTTCCTTTTTCGATAGAGGAGGCGATTTTACCGATGTCGAAGAATATCTGAAAAAAATATCGGCACGGAAAGAAGATATTGCCCAGGCCCAAGAAAAGGTGCGGCAGTTGCAACTAGAGGCCCAGCAGACTGCTGCTTCCCAGAAGACAATCACCGAGACCCAGCCTGAACCAACAGCAACACCCGCCCCCCAGCCACCCGCGAAAGAACCTGCCCCATCGCAAACTAAGCCGAGCCAGGCTCCCGCAGTACTTGAGGAAGTCAAACCCAAACCAGCCGCCGAAACTGTCCAGGAGGAAATGAAAGCGGCGGTTTCGCCCGCTGCCGCACCAGCCGCCGTCCCCGCTCCGAAAGAGACGCAAGCACCCGCTCCGCAGGTTCAACCGGCCGCTCCGCTGGTTCAACCGCCCGCCCAGGAAACGAAAAAGAAACCGTCCTGGTGGTTATTGGGTGGTGACTCAGAAGGCAAAAAGGAATCTGCTGATAATATCGAAAAAGCCAATCAACTTGTAGCTCAGGGTGAATTAGCTTTACAAAACAAAGATTTTCCCGCCGCTAAGAATCTTTTCGAGCAGGCTTTGAAAATTGACCCAACCCTGGAAAGGGCGAGAAACAATCTGGCTGTCGCTAATTATGAATTAAGCAAACCCTCACTGGCACAAGAGGCGGAAAAGCCCAGCATTCTCAACCGCTATTTGCAACAGATGGAACTTCAGAAACAAGCAGTAGAAGCTAATTGGCAGGCCAGCCGCGATAAAATCATATCTTTAATGAGTCAAAAACGCTTTGACGATGCTTATGCCGAGGTTCAGCAGGCGCTGGCCCGGATTGAAGGAGCAAAACCGATTCTCGGTGCGGATGTTTATCAGCAGTTGCGTTCTGAAGCCATGGGCCTGATGAGTCAGGTGGAGGCCCAGCAGAAAATCGATAAGCAGCAAGAGCTCGAAAGGCAAATGGACCAGGCTGCTAAAGAGGAAGAATCGCGACAGCTAAGAAGTGAAGCGGCTAGACAGAAAAAAATTACAGATCTATTCAATCTGGCCTTGAAATTCAAGGAGGGCCGGGAATTCGAGCAGGCAGTTAAAACTTTGGATCAGCTTTTGATATTGGACCCAACCAATAAACAGGCTCAAATTCTCAAGGAATATATGGCAGATATGCTTATGCTGGTAAAACAAAAGCAGTTAGCGCGGGAAGCTGATGTCGAAGAGATGAAAGTCCTGACCGGCGCCCAGGAATCGTCGATTCCCTGGTCGGGCGAAGCACCGCGATTCCCGGAGAATTGGAAGGAGCTAACCGAAAGACGGCGGCAGGCTGAGGAAATCGTCAGCCCGAAAAAACAGGCTACCCTGGAAAAATTAGCGTCAACCAAGGTCGAATGGAGCTACGACGGTGTGCCTTTGATTGATATCCTCAATAATCTGCAAGAAACGACGGAGTTGAATATCGTACCCGAATGGCTCAATATGGAAGAAGCAGACATCAGACGTGATGAGTTAGTAACCATTCGCCTGATGGATATATCAGCGGCCCAGGCCCTTGATCGTCTCCTGTCGTATGTCTCCGGCGGCAAGCTTAATAAAGCCGGATACGAAGTCGATGAGGAGGGGATCATTATCATAAAAATAGTACCCGAAACTTACGGATATGAGCTGCGGACCTATTACATAGCCGACCTGGTCCAAGCGGAATCCGGTATGGGCGGCGGCATGGGCATGGGCGGTGGCATGGGCGGTGGCATGGGCGGTGGTATGGGCGGGA
>Ga0068714_10000592_pt1 | contig 67279 bp, 72 predicted proteins | sample MTBNYHSulfiMetaG_FD_62988 | JGI IMG/M metagenome (GOLD analysis project Ga0068714, IMG submission 62988) | Enrichment culture microbial communities from rom New York Harbor, USA that are MTBE-degrading - MTBE-NYH (New York Harbor Sulfidogenic)... | ecosystem: Environmental > Aquatic > Marine >...
CGATCTGGATCATGCGATCTCCTTTCCGAGGGAGCTGACGAGGAGGGGGACAAGCATCTCGTCGGGCGTCATCCCGCCGTGCATCCCGCGAAGCCGGACGGCATCGGGATACGGGTGGAAGAGCCCGGCGGGCCCTGTCGAGACGGCGAGGAGGTCGCCGGTCCGGCGCGCGATTTCCGGGTGCGACGTGCCGGACCCGAACAGGCCGGCGTCGATCGCGTGGCGCGACGGGACGATGACCAAGCCGTCGCCGGCTCCTCGATCGGATGGGTGGCGGGGTTCCCCGCTGCGCAGGAAAAGGTACGAGGCGCGCGGTTCGCCGACCGGCGGGAGAAGGAGGTTCCCATCGAGGGCAGGGACGTCGCCGACGCTCAGGTAGTCTTCGGGGCGCATCCGGACGAAGCCGTGGTCGGACGACACGAGGAGGACGGTCCGCTCGACGCGGCCCTCGAGCTCGCGCTCGAGGACGGCATCGATCGTCCGGAACTCGGCCTCGAACGCTTCGGAGTCGGGCCCTCGGACGTGCGCGATGGAGTCGAGTCCGGGCCAGTAGAGCGTCAGGAACGTCTTCCCCTGCGCGCTCTCGAGAATCCGCCGCGCGGTCGTCAGCATGTCGGGGAGGCTGACGGCGGCGTGGATGTACGAGCTTCCAGTGTAGAGGAGCTTCGACAGCCCGCTCTCCGCGATGTGCCGCGGGAGGAGCGTGTGGACGACGATCCCGTGAGCGCGCAGCCGCTCGTAGACGGTCGGCCGCGGCAGGAGCCCGTCGAGCTGCAGACCGGCGCGGAGCGCGGAGTCGCCGCAGTCGTTCCCGACGACCGACAGCTTGATCATGTTCGTGATTGCGGAGGTCTCGCGCAGGTAGAGACGGTAGCCGAGCATGCCGTGCTCCTGTGGGGTGAGGCCGGTGCTGTAGGTCGTGAGGGCGGCGACGGTCGTCGACGGGAAGACGGACGTGATCGGGGCGTACACGCCGCGGCCGGCGAGGCGAGAAAGATACAGGTTCGGATAGCGCTCGCAGAACGCCCGGAGCGCGCGGTGTCCGAGACCATCGATGATCAGGAGAAGGAGGCGATCCGCGGTCGGAAGGCGGGCACCGATCTCATCGAGAAGCGCGGAGGCGGACGGCTCTAGGCCGAGGATGTGCTCGACGATCGAATGGAGCGCGACGATCGACAGGCCGTCGTAGTCGGGCGCGATGGCACCGGGGGGGAACCCGTCCGGGGCGGGACGCGACAGGATCCGCTGTTCGAGCGCCTCGTGTGAGTTCATGTGCGCGGATTATACGGCGTTTCGCCGATCGGGGAAACGCGAGCCGGCGGGGTCGGTCACCCGGAGGGCTCGGCGGGCCGCCCGTCGATCAGGAGCCGGAAGAGCTGCGCGAGAAGCTCTGACGGCCAAGCGCTCGCGTCCCACGGGAGGTCGTCGGGCGCGAGGGACGTGAGCTCATCGGGGTCCGTCGCCACTGCATCGAAAGCGGTGAACGAGAAGATCCCCGCCCCCTCGATCTGCATCGTGGTCGGGATGGCCGGCGGGACGAAGGCTCCTCTGGCGGTCCCCGCGACGGTGCCGCGGATGATGACGTCGACGCCGGCGCCGACGAGGCGGGCGAGGAACGTGCCGGAGCCTGACCCCATCGATGTCCCCGTCAGATCGGCGTCGCTGCTCGCGATCGACATCCCTCCGACGAGCGTGATGCTGTCCGCGTGCTGGTCTTGCCCGTGAACGGCGAACAGGCTCCAGATCTCGGCGGCGAGCGTCGCCGTATCGGCGACTCCGGCGCCGAACGCCGTCCCGGACGCGGCGAACACGAGCGCGCCGCCGGGCCCTTCGATCGTGCCGGAGACATCAAGCCGGCCGTCAAACTCGGTCGTCACGCGCGTGCCGTAGAACCAGAGGACCGTCGTTCCCGTCGTCGTGCCGTCGGCCTCAAACGGGGTCGCCCACGCGGTAGCCGCCCAGAGGGTGAGCGCGCCGAGAATCCAGAGTGACTTCACCATCTTCGCCCTCCCGATCGCTGGTTTGGTTCGGATTTCACCGTGTCCGGCACGGATTCTAGCCGATAAGTCGTGCGCTGTTGGCCGATCGAGTACGCTTGCCGACATGAACGGGCGGATCGGATACGACGTGGCCGTGATCGGTGCAGGGCCGGCGGGAATGACGGCAGCGATCTACGCTGCCCGGGCGGGCGCGCGAACGCTCCTCCTGGAAGGCGGCCCGGAGGTGGGCCGGAAGATCCTGCTGTCGGGCGGCGGGCGCTGCAACGTCCTGCCGACCGCGGTCGATCCTCGGGCGTTCGTGACCGACGGGTCACTGCACACGTTGCGGAAGATCCTCCTTTCCTGGCCGCTCGATGAGGTGCGTGCGTTCCTCGAGGGGGCGATCGGGCTGCGCTTGATCGATCAGAAACGGACGGGCAAGGTCTTCCCGGCGGAGGGCGGGGGCGCGGCGGTGCGCGAGCGGCTGCTGGGCGCGGTGCGGCGGTCCGGCGTGTCCGTCTCCCCGCGATCGAAGGTCGTGGAAATCCGACCGGATCAGCGTCGGCGGGTCGTGCTTCAGGGGGGCGACCGGATTGTGGCGGAGCGGGTGATCGTCGCGACGGGAGGTCGGTCGTATCCGGCAACGGGGAGCGACGGGAGCGGGTTCGAGATCGTTGCCCAGTTGTGCCACACGGTAATCACACCGTACCCCGCGTTGGTCTCCCTGCGGACCGCGGAGGCTGGGCACCGGGCGCTTGCCGGGATCTCCGTCCCTGTTCGCCTGACGATCGGCGAAGGGGCAAGCCGGCGAACGGAGACGGGGGACTTCCTGTTCACGCATCGCGGCTACAGCGGGCCGGTCGTCTTGAACTGCGCGCACGTCGCGGCACGGGGCGCTCTGCGCGGGGAGCATCCGCCGGTGCGGGCCGCGTGGCTCGGGCGGACGGCCGAGGAGTGGGCGGAGCTCCTCGGGGCGTCTGATCTGACGGTGCGGCGCGCGCTTCGGGAGATCCTCCCGCGCCGGCTCGCCGACCGACTGCTCGAAGAGGTTCCGCTGCCGGACGAGCGCGCGGCCGTGCTCTCCCGCGGCGACCGGAACCGCCTGCTCAGCGCGCTTGCGGCCTACCGGCTCCCGTGGTCGAAGGTGGGGGGGTTCGAGGAGGCCGAGGCGACCGGCGGCGGGGTCTCGCTCGAGGAGGTCGACTCCCGTACGCTGCGGAGCCGCATCGTCCCGCGCGTCTTCTTCTGCGGGGAGGTCCTCGATTCGTTCGGTCCGATCGGCGGAACGAACTTCCTGTGGGCATTCGTCACCGGCCGGCTGGCAGGAACCGCCGCAGCAGAAGAGAGCTGAGAGTGGACACCGATCACCTCTGGAGGGGACCAACGACCCATCGATCGGTGCTCTACGGGATGGAATGCGCAACGATTCGGACGTTCGATGAGTGAGTAATCCACATCACGTTCATCGGCCGAACGATGAGGCGGCTCCGGGTGGCGGCCGGTGAACACACGAAACCAACGACGCGCAGAACCTCCTTGGCGGCGCGGCGGAAGCGGGATCCGAATCGGGCCAGCGCGGATCCGGGCGGGTAGCGAGGGTGGTGCCCGCTGACGGCGAGAAAAGCCTGCTTCCGCCGCCTACTCTTGTCCGCGAGGCTCGCGCGGATGCACGTTCGGTTGAAACTCCCCGGCCGCTCCCCGAGAATTGGACGCCGCTGCGCGGCGGCGTCTCCGCGAGGAAGGATCGACGCGAAGGACGCCCGGGCGCCCAGCAGACCACGGGAGGGATTGGCGACGGACGGGGATCGGACGCATCTGGAGAGGCTTCGGGAGACCTACCCGGGGAAGTTCGTCGCGCCGGAGAAGGCATTCTCCTGCATCCACCGCGGCGATCGCATCTTCATCGGAACTGGCTGCGGGCAGCCGCAGTACTTGGTCGAGCAGATGGTGGAGTTCACGCAGCGGCATCCGAAGGCGTTCGTCGATGCGGAGGTTGTTCACGTCTGGACGCTCGGCGTCGCTCCGTACCTCCACGAGGACCTGAAGCGGAACTTCCGGCTCGATTCGTTCTTCATCAGCGGGAACACGCGGGACGCCGTCAATGCGGGGGCTGCCGACTACACGGCGATCTTCCTCTGCCAGGTCCCCGATCTCCTCTATCGGGGGATCGTGCCGATCGATGTCGCGCTCGTGCAGACATCGTTGCCGGATGAGCACGGGTACGTCAGCCTCGGGGTGAGCGTCGACATCGTCCGGGCGGCCGTCGACTGCGCGCGGACGGTCATTTGCCAGGTCAACCGGAAGATGCCACGGACCCACGGTGATTCGTTCATCCACCTTGGCGACGTCGACTACGTGATCCCGCACGACGAGGAGCTGCTCGAGTACAAGGCCGATGTCCCCGACGACATCGCCGACAGGATCGGCATGTACGTCGGGCGGCTCGTCGGAGACGGCGCGACGATCCAGGTTGGGTACGGGAAGATCCCCGATGCGATTCTCGAGCACCTCCGGGCGAAGGAGCATCTCGGCGTTCACACGGAGCTGCTAAGCGACGGGATCGTCGACTTGATGAAGGCGGGGGTCGTCGACAACACGTGCAAGTCGGTCGATCGGAACAAGACGGTCGCCGCGTTCTGCATGGGGAGCCGGGCGACGTACGCGTACCTCGACGACAATCCGGCGATTGCGTTTCGGGCCGTCGATTACACGAACGATCCGCGTCTCATCTCGCAGATCCACGAGATGACGGCAATCAACACCGCGCTGCAGATCGACCTGACGGGGCAGGCGACGGCGGAATCGCTCGGCGGGACCTTCTACAGCGGGATCGGGGGGCAGGCCGACTTCATGCGAGGAGCTGTCCTCGCTCCCGGCGGGAAGTCGATCCTCGTCCTGCCGGCGACGGCGCGGAACGGCGAAGTGTCGCGGATTGTCCCCGCGTTGAGCGAGGGAGCGAGCGTCACGCTGACGCGGGGGGACATCCACTACGTGGTGACCGAGTACGGGATCGGTTACCTGCACGGGAAGAACGTGCGGGAGCGGGCGATGGAGCTGATCCGGATCGCCCATCCGAAGTTTCGTCCGGAACTCCTGCGGGAAGCGAAGGCGCGGAACATGGTCTACAAGGACCAGGCGTACGTTCCCGGGAAGCGCGGCGAGTACCCGGAGCAGCTCGAGACGTACCGGACGACCTGCAGCGGTCTGGAGATCCTCCTCCGACCGGTCCGGATCAGCGATGAGCCGTTCCTCAAGGAGTTCTTCTATTCCCTCTCGGATCAGTCGATCTACCGGCGGTTCATCTCCGCGAGGACCGACATGCCGCACGAGCGGCTGCAGGAGTTCGTGGTGATCGACTACACGGCCGAGATGGTGATCCTGGCGGTGATCCGCGAGGAGGAGCGTGAGATCGTGGTCGGCGTCGGGCAATACGGGATCGACCCGCAAACGCACACAGCGGAGGTGGCGCTCGTCGTCCGCGACGACCACCAGAAGCGGGGTATCGGGACGGAGTTGCTGAACTACCTGACGTACCTCGCCAAGCGCGAGGGGCTGCTCGGGTTCAGCGCCGAGGTGCTCGTTGAGAACCAGGCGATGATGCACCTGTTCGAGAGCGCGGGATTCGCGATTGAGAAGAAACGGGGAGCAGGGGTCTATGAACTCAGGATGCTGTTCAAGTGACGTGGACAGCGGCGCGGCCGAGATAGAGCGGCTCTTCCGTCCTCGCGGCGTCGCAGTGATTGGAGCGTCGACGAATCCGGACAAGATCGGGCACCGGATCGTCGAGAACATCGTCTCCGCCGGCTACCGAGGAGGGATCTACCCGGTGAACCCTCGTGGGGGCGAGATCCTGGGCCACCCGGTCGTCCCGTCAGTTGCGTCGATCGACGGGGAAGTCGACATGGCGGTGATCTCGATCCCAGCCTCGGCGGTCTTCGACGCGGTCGTCGCTTGCGGGAAGAAGGGGATCCCTCACCTCGTCGTCGTAACGTCGGGGTTCTCCGAGGTCGGGAACAACGAGGAGGAGCGGCGGATCGTCGAATATACCCGTGCGCACGGGATGCGCGTTCTCGGGCCGAACATCTTCGGCGTCTACTCGGCGGCGAGCTCACTCGACGCGACGTTCGGCCCCGGCGGGATCCTGCCCGGTCACGTCGCGATCATCACCCAAAGCGGCGCACTCGGGATCGCGATGATTGGGAAGACGGCGTCGGAATCGCTCGGGCTCTCGGCGTTGATCTCGGTCGGGAACAAGTCGGACGTCGACGAAGCCGACCTCCTCGAGTACCTGGCTGAGGACGAGGCGACCCGCGTCATCCTGCTCTACATGGAAGGGGTGAAGAACGGCGATCGGCTGGTCGAGACGCTGAAACGGGTCACCCGGCGGAAGCACGTCGTCGTCATCAAGTCCGGGCGATCGAAGCGGGGAGCGATGGCGGCCGCGTCCCACACCGGGTCGCTCGCTGGCGCGGACGAGGTGTTCGACTACGTGATGCGCCAGTGCGGCGTGCTGCGCGCTGAGTCGGTTCAGGAGGCATTCAACTGGGTGCGCTTTCTGTCCGATGCGCCGCTTCCTTCGGGCGCCGAGGTCGTCATCGTCACCAACGGCGGCGGGATCGGCGTACTAGCGACCGACGCGTGCGAGAAGTACGGCGTCGACCTGTACGACGACCAGACGGTCCTGAAGGGGGCGTTCTCGGGCGTGATGCCGGACTTCGGCTCGTCGAAGAACCCCGTCGATCTCACCGGGCAGGCGACCGCGGCCGACTATGAGAAAGCCCTCGATGCGGCGTTGAATGAGGACGGAATGGACGCGGCACTCGCCCTCTACTGCGAGACGGCCGTCTTCGACACCGGGCGGTTCGCCGAGCTCCTGCGCGATGTCTACGCACGGTACCGTGAGCGCAAGCCGATCGTCTTCAGCCTGTTCGGGGGGGAGAGGATCGTCGAGACGATCGAGACGCTTCGCCGGGAGGGGATTCCGGTCTTCGGCGACGTCTACGAGGCGGTGTCGGTCCTCGGCGCCCTCTATCGATCGTGGCGGCGCCTGCGCGAGGCGGATGAAGCGACGACCGAGGCGGAGGTCGATGTCGAGACGATCGGCGCTGTTCTCGATCGAGCCCGCGCGGACGGACGGGGCTTCCTCCTCGCCCAGGAGGCTCGGGAGGTGGCCGAGGTGCTCGGCCTTCCGGTCCCGCGCTCGCGGGTCGCCCGGAGCCTCGATGAGGCGGTCCGGGTGGCGGGGGAGATCGGGTATCCTGTGGTGATGAAGGTTGTCTCTAGGGACATCGTCCACAAGAGCGACGCCGGCGGCGTCGCCCTCGATCTCGATGACGACGCAGAGGTGATCGACGCGTACCAGGCGATCATGCGCAGTTGCCGAGGCTACAAGCCGGATGCAGTGATCGAGGGGGTCGAGGTCGCCGAGATGGTCCGCTCCGGCGTGGAGACGATCGTCGGTGCTCGCCAGGACCCCTCATTCGGGCCGACGGTGATGTTCGGCCTCGGCGGGATCTACGTCGAAGTGATGAAGGACGTCTCGTTCCGGGCCGCTCCGATCGGACCGGCAGAGGCGAACGAGATGGTCGCCGACATCCGATCGTACCCGCTCCTGCTCGGCGTTCGTGGGGAGAGCCGGAAGGACATCGATCGGATCGTCGATGTGCTGGTCGTGTTGGGACATCTGGTCGATCGGTGTCGCGATATCACCGACATCGAGATCAACCCGCTCGTTGTCTACGACTACGGCGAGGGCGTCCGAGCGGTGGATGTGAGGATTCTGTTCCGAAATCCCAAAGGGGGTGACGTGGCGTGAAGTCGCTCATCGTAGCGTCGACACGAGAGAGCGCGGGGAAGACGAGTCTCTTAATCGGGCTCGCCCAGGCTCTCGGCAAGCGGTTCGGGTACATCAAGCCGCTCGGTGACCGGTTTCTCTATCGGAAGAAGCGCCTTTGGGATTACGACGCGGCGCTGTTGACGAACCTGTTCGAGCTTGGCGAGGAGCCCGAGACGATCAGCATCGGGTTCGACCACTCGAAGCTGCGGTATATGTACGATCGGGAGCGGATCGTCGAAGAGCTCTCGCGTGTGATCTCGTTGGTCGCTGAGGGAAGGGATGCGGTCTTCATCGAGTGCGGGAAGAACCTCTCCTACGGTGCGTCGGTCTACCTCGACCCGCTGACGATCTCGCAGGCGACCGGGCAGCCGGTCTTGATCGTCGCCGGGGGATCGGAGGACGAGATCGCCGACGATCTCGCGTTCGTCAACCGATTCGTCGGGTCAGAGGAGGCGACAGTCGCGGGCGTGATCGTCAACAAGGTGATCCATCCCGACGATTTCCGGCAGATCCACCTCCCGGAGATCGAGCGGCTCGGGGTCGACGTCTTCGGCGTGATCCCTTATGAGAAGGAGTTGACGACGTTGTCCGTCTCGACGGTCGCCGAGCGGCTTTTCGCCCGGGTCGTCGCAGGGGAGGACGGACTCCGACGGACGATCCGGACGGTTGTGATCGGAGCGATGTCGGTCGACGCAGCGATGGACGACGAGCTAATCCGGCAGCCGGACAAGCTCGTGATCACGAGCGGCGATCGAAGCGATATGGTCCTCGCGGCGCTCGACGCAGGCGGGACGTCGTGCATCCTCCTGACGAACAACATCGTCCCGCCGTCGAACGTTGTCGCGAAGGCGTCGGAGAAAGGGGTGCCGCTCCTGCTGGTTCCCGGGGATACGTACGCGGTCGCGCTGCAGACCGAACGGCTCGAAGCGCTCTTGACGGCGGCCGATCGGGGGAAGATCGAGACCCTCACGGCGCTCGTCCGCTCGCATGTCGATCTGGAACGGATCGGTGCGCTCCTGTAGCGAGCGCGACGGCCCCGAGAGAAAGGAAGGCCGCCCGGGCGTCGGAGTCGTTCCTGCAGCGCCGGGCGGCCGATCGGTCAATTCTTCTTGGTTTCTTCTCGATCCAAATACTGGATGATCGCGTCGACCACGAGGTAGTTAATCGAGCGGTCGCGGCGTTCGCTGAGCTTCATCAGGCGCTCGACCGGCTTCTCATCCATCTTCTTTTGAGGGATGTAGATTGACAGCTTATCGAGAATCTCCTTCTTTGGCACCTGGTTCACCCCCTCCCCACAACGATGCGATTCAGAAAGGTCCCTTTCAGATCACTGAGAATGCATGGACATGCCACAGGATACGGCGCGTGATCGGGGAATCCATGGAAGCGCCTCGAACATTCGATGGAAGAAAGATGGAAGAACGGGAGGGCGCGCCCGCCGCACAGCGACACCCGGGCAGCGTGGGTCGTGTAGAATGCGGCAGGAGGCGATTGAAATGAGGCACTGGGGACGGATCGCGGGGTGCGCGGTGCTCGCTGCGGCGTTGCTCGTGTTCGCTGCGTGTACGCTGTTCACGGGAACGAAGGCGAAGATCGAGATCGACGTCATTGGTGGCGTGGTGCCGTTGACGATTGCCTACAGCGCTGCGGAGTCAACCGGCCCGGGCGGAATCTCCACGTACCGATGGTCATTCGGAACCGGCGATGAATTATACGAGGCGACCGGAACGTACACGTATCAACATGCCGGAACGTTCACGCTCACCCTGACCGTTCGCGCGTCCGACGGCTCGACGGCGACGGCGACCCGTCAGATTACGATCGAGCCAGCGGTCTGGATCGTGGATGAGAATCTGAATCGAATCTACAAGCTCGACATGACGGGCGCCGAGCTTCTCTCGTTCCCGGTCTCGGTCCAACAGCCGCGCGGGATCGCGGTCGCCGAGATCGAGGGGCAGGCGCGCCTGATGGTCGCCTGCTACGGGGGTGGCAATCAGCGGATCCTGCGAATCGATCCGGTGACCGGAGCGACCCTGTCAAACGCGCCCGCTCCGGCCGGTGACCCCCTCGACTTGACCTACGCTGCCGCCGCCCCGGTCCGCATCTGGCATATCGACGGGCTGAGCCGGCGGATCTACGAGATGAACCCGGCGAGCCTCCAGGTCTTCGGATGGTTCGGCGTGAACTACTTCCGCGCATCGCAGCAGGTCGGGAACGTGCCGTTCCTGTATCTGCCCCAAGGGCTCGCGTGGCGGCCGGGTTCGATCGGGGCCGGCGCGCTCCTCTACGTCGAGGGGGAGACGCGAACGCTCTACACGATCGATATCGTGCCGTCCTACGACATCATGTCCGATACGCAACTCGAGATCGTGCAGGCGCCCGTGGCGATCGGCGCCGACGTCTTCCCCGTGCGTGGCGCGGACTGGTACGATGGCGGGCTGTGGGTCGCCGACGGGTTCCGACGGCGGATCGTCGAGATCGACCCGACGACGGGTGCGGCGACGGGTCGCCAGATCTCCGGGTTCCCCGGGGCGGGCATCTCCGGTGTCGCGATTCAACGATAGGGCGGGCGGCGCAGTGAACGCGCCGTTCGAACGGGTTCTCCTTGGGGGGGCGGTCTACAGACACGCCGGGGCGAAGGCGGTCGCGATTGCCGGCGGACGAATCGCGTGGATCGGCACGCGCGACGAGGCTCTCGATCTGACCGACGATCGCACTGAACTCGTCGACCTCGGTGCCGGCGCGATCCTCCCGGGGTTCATCGATGCGCACACCCACCCGATTCACACCGGGCTCGCCGAGATCGGATGGCGGATCGACCTTGCCGGTTGCTCGCGGGCAGAATCGCTGGAACGGATCCGTGCGGCGGCGGTCGACCGCGGGGCGGGCGAGTGGATCGTTGCGTCGGGATGGGACGAGAGCGGCTGGGAGGACCGAGCGTATCTGACGCGCCAGGAGCTCGATCGGGTCGCCCCGGCTGCCCCCGTTGCGGCGATTCGGACCGACGGTCACCTCGTTGCCGCGAACGATCCGGCGATCCGCCGGGCGGCGGCTTGGCTGGGCGGCGGGATCCCGGGCGCGGTCGACGCGGAGCGAGGTCATCTTCGCGAGGAGGCGGCATGGCGGCTCCTCGCCCGGATCCAGCCGGATGCATCGACGCTCCGCGAAGCTCTCCGCGGGGCGGCGCGGCTCTGCCATCGCCTCGGGATCGCCGGGATCCACGCGATGGTCGAGCCCGAGCATCTGCCGATCTACGCCGCAGAAGCGGAATCGCTCCGGCTTCGAGTGACCGTCTGCCCGCAGATCGACGCTCTCGAGCAACTCATGTCGGAGGGGCGGCGGACGGGGGACGGCGGCGCGTGGCTCCGATACGGGGGGCTCAAGATCTTCGCTGACGGCTCCATCGGGGCGCGGAACGCGGCCGTCTCCGCTCTGTACGGCGACGGTGAAGGGGGCGTCGGGGCCCTCAACCACGCGGACGAGATCCTCCGCGGATTCCTTGGGCGAGCGGAGATCGGCGGGTGGCAGACGGTGATCCACGCGATCGGCGATCGCGCGATCGAACAGGTCCTCCGGGCACACGCAGCTGTCGGAACGTCCCGCGCGCTGCGGCATCGGATCGAACACTTCGAACTCCCCGTCCCGGGGCAGGTCGAGAGAGCGCGCGACCTCGGCCTGTCCGTCTGCATGCAGCCCAACTTCACCGGAAACTGGTCGGGGCCCGGGTCGATGTACGAGCGGCGGCTCGGCCCGGCGCGGGACCGTGCGTCGAACCCCCTGCGCGCGGTGCATGCTGCCGGCCTTCCGCTTGCCCTCGGATCGGATGGGATGCCGATGGGGCCGCTCTACGGCCTGCACTGGGCGGTCGTCGGACGGTACCCCGACCAACGCCTTGCGATCGACGCGGCGATCGACGCGTACACGGCGGGCGGGGCGAGCCTCGGGTTCACTGAGGGCGAGACGGGCAACCTTTGCGTTGGTGCGTGGGCCGATCTCGTCGTACTCGATGAGGATCCGACGCTGGATCCTCATCGGATCGCGGACCGGGCGGTCGAGGCGACGTTCGTCGCCGGGGAAACGGTCTACTGCCGAAACGAGTAGTTGCTGCTCGATCGGGCCGCGAGGGAGGAGGCGAGCGATGCGAATCGGCGTGCTGACGAGCGGCGGCGACGCGCCGGGAATGAACGCTGCGATCCGGGCGGTCGTCCGGTGCGGGACGGCCGCCGGAGGGGCGATGTTCGGGATTCGCCGTGGCTACAACGGTCTGATCGAGCGGGAGATCGTTCCGCTCGACAATCGGGCGGTCGGCGGGATCATCGAACGCGGTGGGACGATCCTGCGCTGCGCCCGCTCGAGCGCGTTTCTCACCCCGGAGGGGCAGCGGCAGGCGCTGGAGACCGTGGCTCAGTTGCAGCTCGACGGCGTGGTCGTCATCGGGGGGAACGGCTCGCTTCAGGGTGCGCGGTGGCTTCACCGGAACGGGGTTGCGACGGTCGGGATCCCCGCGTCGATCGACAACGATATCGCTCGAACCGCGATGGCGCTCGGCGTCGACACGGCGCTGAACACGGTCGTCGAGGGGATGAACCGGATCCGGGACACGGCGATCGCGCACGAGCGGGCGTTCGTCGTCGAGGTGATGGGACGGACGTCGGGCTACATCGCGCTGATGGGCGGGTTGGCGGGCGGGGCCGAGATCGTCTTGATCCCCGAGATTCCGGTCTCGATGGAGGAGATCCTGGCGAGTGTTCGGTCGGGGCTGGAACGAGGGAAGAGGCACTCGATCATCATTGTGGCCGAGGGGTTCGTGCCGTCGGGCCTCTCGCTCGAGGTCGAGTCGCCCGGGAGGGCGATCGCACGGGCGCTCGAGAAGACCGGGACGATCGAGACGCGGCTGACGATCCTCGGGCACCTCCAGCGTGGCGGTTCGCCGACGGCGTTCGACCGGGTCCTCGCGTGTCGGATGGGGGAGGCGGCAGTCGAATGGCTCGCCGCCGGAACGGGCGGCGTGATGACCGGCCTATCGAACCAACGGTTGATCCCGTTCTCGTACGACGTCCTCGACGAGGAGTGCACGAACGTCGACCGCCATCTCTATCAGCTCGTCGACGTGCTCGCTCATTGACGGGCAGTCATTCGACCGTCACCGTCTTCGCGAGGTTTCGCGGCTGATCGACGTCGGTCCCGCGCCAGACGGCGATGTAGTAGGCGAGGAGCTGGAGCGGGATCGTGTACAGGACGGGCCGGGAGATCCCACCGACGGTCGGGACGGGGAGGACGTGGTCGGCCAGGCGGCCGATCGCAGGATCGTCCGGGGTGTCGGTTAACGCGATCACCGGGCCTTTCCTCGCGCGGACTTCCTCTAGGTTTCCGAGGACCTTCTCGTAGGCGATCCCCCGCGAGACGAGGACGACGACGGGCGTCTTCTCGTCGATCAACGCGATCGGACCGTGCTTCATCTCGCCGGCCGGGTACCCCTCGGCGTGGATGTAGGAGATCTCCTTGAGCTTGAGTGCCCCTTCGAGGGCGACCGGGTAGAGGACGCCGCGGGCGAGGAACAGGACGTCGCTCGTGTGGTGAAACGTCTCCGCGAGCCGGTCGATCCGCCGCTCCATCCGCAGCGTCTCGCGGATCCGGCCGGGGAGGAGCGAGAGGTCGTCGAGCTCGGCCCGGAGCCGCTCGGAGGGTAGCGTGCCCGCGCGCTGTGCGAGACGGAGACCGAACAGACCGAGCGCCGCGATCTGGGCGGTGAACGTCTTCGTCGCTGCAACGCCGATCTCGATTCCGGCTCGGGTGTAGAGCGAGCCGTCCGCCTCCCGATCGATCGCCGACTGCTCGTTGTTGACGAGCGCGATGACCCGCGCCCCGTGCTCCCGGGCGCGTCGAACCGCCATCAGTGTGTCAATCGTCTCGCCCGATTGGGAGACAGCGATGACGAGCGTCCGTGGTGTCAAGTGGGGCGAACGGATCCGGAACTCCGATGCGATCATCGTCCGGACGGGGAGCCGGAGATGCTCCTCCCACAGGTACTCGGCGACGAGGGCGGCGTGGTAGGCGGTGCCGCACGCGATGAGGACGACGTCTTCAATGCCGGAGGTGACCGGATCGAGGTCAGCGAGCCTCACGAGGTCCTCCGTCTTGCTCGCCTTCTCCCGCACTGTCTCTCCGACGGACCGCGCCTGCTCATGGATCTCCTTGAGCATGAAGTGCTTGTAGCCGCCCTTTTGGATCGACACGGGGTCGGCGGTGACTTGGTGTTCAGGGCGGTCGACGTTGCGACCGTCGAGGGTGGTGATCCGGTATCCGTCCTCGCTGAGCTCGGCGACCTCGTCGTCGTCGAGGAACTGGACGTGCGTCGCGCGGCCGAGGAGCGCCGGGATGTCCGAACTGACAAACGTCCCCGACGCGCCTCGACCGATCACGAGCGGGCTTCCGCGGCGGGCGACGACGATCGTCCCCGGATGATCGAGCGAGAGCACGGCGAGGGCGAACGCACCTTCCGCCTGCGAGACCGCCGCGGCCACGGCGGACGGGAGGTCCCGTCCGTCCTGCGACTCGATCAGGTGGGCGAGCACCTCGCTGTCGGTCTCGGAGCGAAACTGATGGCCGTCGCGGAGGAGCGCCTCCTTCAGGGGGCGGTAGTTCTCGATGATCCCGTTGTGGATGATGGCGATGCGCCCACGGCAGTCCACGTGAGGGTGCGCGTTCTCCTCGGACGGCGCGCCGTGCGTCGCCCAGCGAGTATGGCCGATTCCGACCGTGGCCGCGCACGGCGTCTCCCCGATGGCGGCGCCGAGGGCGGCCACTTTCCCGGCCTGGCGGTGACGAAGAATCCGGTCCCCTGCGATGACGGCGATCCCCGCCGAGTCGTACCCCCGGTACTCGAGGCGGGCCAGCCCGTCGAGCAAGAGCGGGACGACCAGTTCCCGGCCAACGTACCCGATGATCCCACACACATCGACCACCTCGTCTCGGAGTGGAAGTCTACCGGAGCGCGCGCGGATCGCCAATTCCCGATTGTCCGGCCGGTGCGGCGGTGCTATAATCGCTGTGTAGATCGCGGAAAGGAGGGAGCATGCGAGAGGCAGTCATCAAGGCGTTGCTGGTCGACCCATCGAACAGCTCCCCCGTCGTTCTGTTGAAGGACCGACATTCCAGCAAGGCGCTCCCGATCTGGATCGGCGATGCGGAGGCGATGTCGATCGCTTTCGGATTGCAGGCCGACGCGTTCCCGCGCCCCCTACCGCATGATCTGATGAAATCGATGCTCGATGAGCTTCGGGTGACCGTGGAGCGGATTGCCATCACCGACGTGCGCGACGGCACGTTCTACGCGTCGATCTACCTGAAGGATCCGGACGGGCGAGAGATGGAGATCGACGCGCGACCGTCGGATTCTCTCGCACTGGCGCTCCGGTACGGAAGCCCGATCTTCATCTCCGAGAAGGTGTTCGACGAAGCCGCGATTGAATCGCCGTTCGTCGACGAAGAGGAGTTCCAGGACTTCGTGGAGTACGACATGAACCTCCGGGAGTTCCGTCGCCGAGCCGGGTAACGACCTCTCAAGAGCACTCGTGGTTTGTGCACCGCTGTCAGTACCTCCCCAGGATCCCCTTCTGTTTCGAGGGCCTCTCGGTCCACAAGACGCCCTTCATTGTGGCCCGCATGACCCAGAAGCAGGGGGCTGAACCGACGGTCTCAAGCGGGTGCGTCTTGACTCGAAACCAAGGTCGATCCAGAGCCGGCCCCAATGGACTCAACGAACCAACCTAACGAACTTGCCCTCTTCGTTCGGCGCGAAGGGGACGAGACGGCGGGTGGAACTGGGGATCACCCGCGGACGATCTCGATGCCGCGCGGGAGCGCCAGGACTTCGTCCACGGTGAGGCCTTGATCGAGGGTCATCCGCTGGACGCGAATCGTGGATGCCCGCTGGCCGGCGCTGTAGTGGACGACCTTCTGGATCATGAACGTCTCGCGCTCAATCCAGATCATCCGTTCTAGCTCGCCGGTCTGGGCGCTGCGGACTTCGAGGATGTAGTCCCCGCGTAACGACCCGCTGATCGACGCCGGCGCGAGCCGGGCGAACCCAACGTTGTAGAGGGGCGGCTCGTCGACGCCCTTGCTGAGCGAGATCTCGGGAAGGAAGACTCTCCCCGTGAACGTCTTCGGGAGGACGAGCGGTGTTGGGAATAGGTTCTCCGAGAAGCCGGGCACGTTCTGCAGGACCTGGACTCTGACGCGTCCGGCGGCCAAGTCGGCCTTCAGCGCGGATAGGTCGAAGCCTGCAAGGCCGATCGCTGCAAGCGGAAAACCAACCCATCGCTTGACGACGATCAGCTGGTCCTGGGGGCGGTAGTGGGAGAGAAGATCGCGGTCGATCGTGAACAACTCGTCCTTCATGTGCGGCGGATGCAGGTAGCGGACGGAGAGGACCGGCGTCGTGCCTTTGACCATCCGGACGAGCATCCGGACGGTGTCCTCCTGCGCCTCGTGTTGCGTTAGTTCGAGAACCGCCTCCAAGTCCTTCATTCGGTTGAACGCGCTCTCGACCCGCCAGATCAGTCCATCGACCTCGGATGGCGGATGCTTCCGGAGGAGGTACTGATCGACGGCGGCGACAGTCACGATCAGCCCGACGAAGAGACCGATCGCCAGGAGGATGATGTTTTGACTGTTCATCGAGGTGCATTATAATCCCGTTGAGATGGGCATTCAATCGATCTAACGAAGGAGGAAGGGCATGACAGGGCGATCGATCGAACTCCGCAGGGTGCAGGACGCGGCGGTGCGTGGGAAGACGGTTCTCGTCCGAGTCGACTACAACGTTCCAGTACAGAACGGCGAGATCGCGGACGACGAACGGATTCGCTCGTCGCTCCCGACGGTGCGGCTCCTCCGCGAGGGAGGCGCAAAGGTCGTCCTGATGACGCATCTCGGTCGACCGGAGGGGAGGGTCGTCCCCGAGCTCCGCCTCGACGCTGTCGGGCGCCGGCTGCAGGAACTCCTTGCCCACCCTGTTTGCAAGCTCGACGACTCGATCGGCGAGGCGGTCGCATCGGCGATCGAGTCGGGGGCGCCGGGCGACGTGTTTCTGTTGGAGAACGTCCGCTTTCACCGCGAGGAAGCGATGAATGAATCTTCGTTCGCTCGGGAGCTGTCGAGACTCGGTGACATCTACGTGAACGATGCGTTCGCTGCGGTGCACCGCGCGCACGCGTCGACCCTCGGGATCGCCGACTTCCTTCCGGCCTACGCGGGGCTGCTGATGCAGCGGGAGATCGAGATGCTCTCGAAACTCCTTGAATCGCCGGAGCGGCCGTACATCGCGATCGTCGGCGGAAAGAAGGCGCGGAGCAAGCTTGGCGCGCTGCGTGACCTCGTACACCGAGTCGATGAAGTGTTGATCGGCGGTGGGGTCGCGTTCAGCTTCCTGCGAGCGACCGGCGCGTCGATCGGCACGTCCGTCGTCGACGAGGACCTTCTGGATGAGGTCGAAGACGTGATCGAGTCGGCCGAGGAGCTGGAGAAGATGATCCACCTTCCGGGCGACGTCGTGGCCGCGCAGGCTCTCGAACCGGGGGCCGAGACGCGGACGGTCAAGGCCCGCAGTATCCCCGACGGCTGGATGGGGCTCGACATCGGCCCGGAGACGATCGAGCGCTTCGCCGAGCGGATCGCCGCGGCGAAGACGATCGTCTGGACAGGGCCGATGGGGGCGTTCGAGGTCGAGCCGTTCTCGGGAGGGACCCGGGGGATCGCTGACGCGATCGCGGCGTCGGACGCGTACAGCGTCATCGGCGGCGGGGAAACCGGTGACGCGGTCTCCCGGCTCGGCCGATCCAAGGACGTCTCGTTCGTTTCGACGGGCGGTGGGGCGTGCCTCGCGCTTCTCCGCGGCAAGTCGCTGCCGGCGCTCGAGGCGCTGCGTGCCTAGTTTGCCGGGTCTTTTTCGGCGCGCTATAATGGCGGAGCACTGCGGGCATAGCTCAGTTGGTAGAGCATCAGCTTCCCAAGCTGAGGGTCGCGGGTTCGAGTCCCGTTGCCCGCTGATGGGGTGGCGCTCGGCCACCCCCTTTGTTTGGGCCGTCGGAAAGGGAGGACGATGACGCAAGCCCCACCGTCCGGCGACTTGACGCTCGAAGCGCTCCGCACACGGGCTCTTGCCTGCGTGGAGTGCCCGCTGAGTGGGACGCGGACGAACGTCGTCTTCGGCGAAGGGAATCCGGAGGCTCGGGTGCTGTTTGTCGGCGAGGGCCCGGGGGAGGTCGAAGACCAGACTGGCCGGCCGTTCGTCGGGCCGGCTGGCCAGAAGCTCGATGAGGTGCTCGCGTCGGTCGGGATTGGACGCGATGAGGTGTACATCACGAACGTCGTCAAGTGTCGCCCGCCGGGGAACCGGGTGCCGAACCGCAGCGAGATGGAGACCTGCTGCCCGTTCCTGGAAGCGCAAATTGCGCTGATCCAGCCAGAGCTCGTTGTGGCGCTGGGAAACACGCCAACCCAGTGGCTTCTCCCGGATGCGCCGGGGATCACGAAGTCGCACGGAACCTTCCTGAACTGGCGCGGCGGGATCCTGCTCTTCCCGATGTTTCACCCGAGCTACCTGCTTCGGAATCCGTCGCGAGCAAAGGGGAGCCCGAAGTACTTGACTTGGATCGACATACAGAAGGTGAGGAAGTGGCTCGATGAATGAGACCGACGTGCGTGAATCGCGGACGTTCGAGGAGCAGGAAGCGTTTGTACGTGATGCCCTCGGGCGGGCCGAGGGGCTCCGCCGGAAGAAGGAGTACAAGGAGGGGATCTCGCTCCTCGTCGAGGCGCTGAAGTACGGGATGCAGAAGGACACGATCTACTACCGCCTCGGGAACATCTACATCGACGGGGGCGATCTCGCACGAGCCGAATACGCGTACAAACGCGCGTTGGAGGTAAACGAGCATCACACCAACGCGATGCACAACTTGGCGATCGTCTACAAGCGCCAGAACAAGATCTCGCTCTACGTGAAGACGTACAAGAAATCACAGCGGCTCGCGATTCGCCGGCCGCGAAACGTCGATCTGAGTGCGGATCAGAAACGGCGTGTCCGGCGGATGGCCTGGAAGACGTTCGCCTGGCTCGCGGGCGGCTGCGGGTTGGTTGTACTGCTGATCTATCTGTTCGGTCGATAATCGGGGACGCGGTTCTCTCCGGTTTGACCCACCTTTCGGGATCTCGTATAGTCTGGGCCACGATCGGGCGGCCGGTATCGCGGATTGGAGAGGAATTCCCATTGGCAAGGAAACGGATCTACGAGATCGCGAAGGAGTTGGGTGTCAGTAGCAAGGAGCTGATCGCGAAGCTCGAAGAGATGGGCATGCCGGGCCTCAAGGCGGCGAACTCGGTCGACGAAGACGAGCACTCGCTGATCGTCAACGTCTACCAAGATGCGACAGCCGCTCCGGCACCGCCCCCGGCGGACGAGCGGGCACCCGCCGGGAAGCTCGAGCGGAAGGAGAAGAAGGCGGCGAAAGCGCCGCACGGGGAGCCTTGCCCCCCGGTTGTCTCCGTCCTCGGGCACATCGACCACGGGAAGACGACGCTTCTCGATGCGATCCGGCACTCCCACCTGGCCGACCGCGAAGCCGGCGGGATCACGCAACGGATCGCCGCCTACCAGGCCGACCTGCACGGGCAGCGGATCACATTCATCGATACGCCGGGGCACAAGGCGTTCACCGGAATGCGGGCGCGCGGCGCGCAGGCGACGGACATCGCGATCCTGGTCGTCGCGGCCGACGACGGGATCATGGCGCAGACGGTCGAGGCGATCGACCACATCAAAGCGGCCGGGATCCCGATGATCGTCGCAGTGAACAAGATCGACAAGCCGAATGCCGACATCAACAAAGTGATGTCCGATCTGGCGAAGCACGGACTGACGCCGGAGGCTTGGGGCGGCGAGACGATCACGGTCTCGATTTCGGCGCTGCAGGGCGAGAACATCGAGGAGCTGCTCGAGATGATCCTACTGGTCGCCGAAATGGAGGACCTGAGGGCGGATCCGAACGGGCAGCTCGAGGCCGTGATCATCGAGAGCCACCTCTCCGCCGGCCGCGGCGCGGTGGCGACGGCCGTCATCAAAGACGGGACGCTTCGCGAGAAAGACTGGATCGTCGCGGGTTCGACGTGCGGTCGCGTGAAGGCGCTGCTCGACAGCGTAGGGAACCGGGTCCGCGAGGCGATCCCCGGCCAGGCGGTCCAAATTCTCGGGCTGACCGATGTGCCGCCTGCGGGTACCCGGATCGAGCGAGTGGACGACCAAACGCGGGCGAAACAGCTCAGCACGCGATGCGCGGAGGACGCGAAAAAACCACGGAGGGCGCGTCGTCCGGTCAGCATCGACAACCTCTTCGAGCAGGTCGAGGTTGAGAAGCTCCAGCTGATCCTGAAGGCGGAGTCGACCGGCGCGCTCGAGGCGGTCCGCCGAGAGATGGAGACGCTGAACGTCGAGGGTGTTGAGCTCAACATCCTACACGCTGGTGTTGGGACGATCACGGAGAGCGACGTGCTCCTCGCATCGAGCGTCACCGGGGAAGCGCTCGTCGTTGGGTTCGGAGTGAAGGCCGACGCGAACGCAACGCGGCTCGCCGATCGGGACGGTGTGCTGTTGTTCAGCTACGATATCATCTACGACCTGGTCAATGATATCGAGCGGGCGTTGAAGCGGCGGCTCGCGCCGGAGTACACGGAGATCCAACTCGGCATAGCCGAGGTCCGGAACCTGTTTAAGGTGCCGGCGGGTATTGTCGCCGGCTGCTACGTGGAAGACGGGAAGGTCGCTCGTCGCGGGCGGATTCGGGTCGAGCGCGGATCCGACGAGATCTTCGTCGGTGAGATCGCTTCCCTGCGGCGGTTCGACGACGATGTGCGCGAGGTCCCCTCCGGGCGGGAGTGCGGTATCCGGATCAAGGACTTCGACGGCGTGCAAGTGGGCGACCGCCTGATCGTCTTCGAGCTGCAGGAGGTCGAACGCTGATCGGCCGATGAAGGTTGGGCTCCTGACCCTCCGGTTCCGCCTCTACGCGGTGCGCTCAATCAAGGAGAAACGGTCGATCGTGAAGCGCCTGATCGCCGATGTTCAGCGTTGCGGACCGTCGTTCGCGGCGTGCGAAGCGGCCGACCAGGATGACCTCGAGCGGATGACGTTGTCGATCGCCCACCTCTCCACGGACGCCCGGTTCACCGACTCCGCGCTCAGCCGAGCGCGGGCGCGGTTCGACCGCGGCGACGGGTACGAGGTCATCGATTCGGAGTTCGAAATCCTATGAGCGTACGCAAGCACCAGCGATTGCGCGAGGAGATCCTTCGGGAGATCTCATCGATCTTGGAGTTCGAGGGCCGCGATCCGGTGGTGAAGGACGCGTTCCCGACGGTGATGGACGTGCAGCTCTCGGTCGATGCTCGGCACGCGAAGGTCTACGTCGCGGCGGCGGCGGCCGACGTCGATCGTCGGGCGCTCCAAGAGGCACTCGATCGGGATCGCGGGTTCTACCGAAGCGAGCTCGCACAGCGCCTGACGTTGCGCCACACTCCGGAGCTTCGGTTCGTGATCGACGAGACGGTCGAGCGATCACTGCGCATCGGCCAACTGCTACGGGGTGAGGACCGCGGGATCGAGCGTGACCAGGCGACGGACGATGCGCAGGAACGGGAGGTCCAGTGAAGGTCGACCTTCGGATCGCCCGAGAGGCCACTCTGAAACCGATTGCAGCGATCGTGGAGGAGCTCGGGCTCCGGCCGGACGAGATCATTCTCTACGGAGCGTACAAAGCGAAGGTCCGCGTGGACGCGCTCGCCGCGCGGTGCGATCGTACGGATGGTCGGTACGTCGACGTCACGGCGATCACGCCGACTCCGCTGGGCGAGGGAAAGACGACGACGACGATCGGGTTGGTCGAGGGGCTCGGTCGGCGGGCCGCACGGGCGATCGCGTGCATCCGACAGCCCTCGCAGGGGCCGACGTTCGGGATCAAGGGGGGCGCAGCCGGGGGCGGGCACGCGCAGGTGATCCCGATGGAGGACTTCAACCTCCACTTGACCGGCGACATGCACGCGATCGGAGCGGCGCACAATCTGATTGCAGCGGCGCTCGACGCGCGCCTGATGCACGAGCGCGACTTCTCCGAGGAAGGGTGGCGGAAGCGGGGTCTGGAACGCCTCGACATCGACCCGTATGCGATCACATGGAACCGCGTCGTTGATGTGAACGACCGCGCGCTCCGGCGGATTATCTCAGGGCTCGGCGGAAAGGGGGACGGGGTTCCGCGCCAGGCGGGGTTCGACATCACGGCCGCCTCCGAGCTGATGGCGTGCATGGCCCTTGCCGACGACCTCGCCGACCTTCGCCGTCGGATCGGTCGGATCGTTGTAGCCTATCGACGGAGCGGATCGCCGGTGACGACGGAGGATCTCGGGGTCGCGGGCGCAGCGGCCGTACTGATGCGGGAGACGATCCACCCGAACCTGATGCAGACACTCGAGGGGCAGGGGGTCTTCGTTCACGCCGGGCCTTTTGCCAACATCGCGCACGGGAACTCCTCGATCGTCGCCGACCGGATCGCCCTCAAACTGGCGGACTACGTCGTCACCGAATCGGGATTCGGCGCCGACATCGGGATGGAGAAGTTCTTCGATATCAAATGTCGGATCAGCGGCCTCGTCCCGAACGCCGTCGTCCTCGTAGCGACGGTGCGCTCGCTCAAGATGCACGGCGGGGGACCAGCGGTTCGGGCCGGATCTCCGCTCCCCGAGGCCTACGAGCGCGAGGACCTCGGGCTGCTCGGTGCCGGGTGCGGGAACCTCGTCCGGCACGTCGAGATCGCTCAACGGTTCGGCGTTCCGGTCGTTGTTGCTGTCAACCGATTCCCGCAGGACACCGATGCTGAGCTGGAGCTCATCCGGCGTTGCGCGACGGAAACGGGCGCTCACGCTGCGGTCGTCGCCGATCACTGGGCACGTGGCGGTGGAGGGGCGCTCGATCTCGCCGATGCGGTGATCGATGCGTGTGATACACCGTCCGAGTTCCGCTTCCTCTATCCGCTCGATGCGCCGATCCGCCAGAAGATCGAGGTAATTGCGAGGGACGTCTACGGTGCCGACGGGGTGAGCTACTCCGAGCTCGCCGCCGCGCAGATCGATCGCTGCGAAGGACTCGGGTACGGAAGCCTCCCGATCTGTATGGCGAAGACCCACTTGTCCCTCTCGCACGATCCGTCGCGCAAGGGCGTCCCGACCGGCTACACGCTCCCGATCCGAGAGGTCCGGGCGAGCGTCGGCGCAGGGTTCCTCTACCCGCTATGCGGCGAGATGCAGACGATGCCCGGGCTCCCAGCCCGGCCGGCGTTCACGGAGATCGACCTCGATGAATGCGGAGAGGTGGTTGGGCTCTGCTGACGGCGATACGCTGGTTCCGACGGCGGCTTGCGTCGTTCATCAACGCCCCAGTATAGTGGCGCTGCCATGGCCTGCCTCGATCGGATCGACACGGACGCGGTCTTTCGAGAACACCCGTTCGCCCGCGAGATCCTCGCTCGTCTTTGTGCGGGCGGGCACGATGTCGTTCTAATCGGCGGAGTTGTCCGCGACGGGATTCAAGCCCTGATGGGGCGGGCGGTTCCGTTTCCGCCCGAGGAGATCGACATTGCCACGTCTGCGCGGCCCGACGAAGTTCGGGCACTCTTCTCTGACCGGCCGATCATCGGGGTCGGCGAGGCGTTCGGGGTCCTGATCGTCGTTGCCCCGACGGGGCGGCCGTACGAGGTAGCAACGTTCCGACTCGAGGGAGGGTACGACGGACGGTGGCCGGAACAGGTCGAGCTCGTGCGCGACCTCAACGGTGACGTCGGGCGCCGGGACCTCACGATCAACGGGCTCGCTGCCGACGAAGCGGGGCGCGTGATCGACCTCGTCGGCGGGATCGGCGATCTCGAACGCCGCATCGTGCGCGCGATCGGCGATCCCGAAGTCCGATTCGCCGAGGACTATCTGCGGATGCTCCGGGCCGTTCGATTCGCGTGCCAGATCGGCGGCGAGCTGGACGAGCGGACGGCCGAAGCGATTGCGGCCCACGCGGACGGGCTTCGGCGGATCTCCCAGGAGCGAATCCGCGATGAGCTATTCCGGCTGCTCCGCACCGAGCGCGCGGCGGACGGGCTCGAGCGCCTCGACGCGCTCGGACTCCTTCGTCACGTGCTCCCAGAGCTGCTCGAGGGAAAGGGAGTCCCACAGCCGGAGGCGTACCATCCGGAGGGGGACGTCTACGTCCATACGATCGAGGCGGTTCGGATCTCGGATGGGTTCATCCGCGATCCGATCGTCAAGCTCGCCGTCGTCCTCCACGACATCGGCAAGCCCGAGGCGCATCGGCGAAGCGGCGGGGCGAACATGGGCGGTCACTGTGCGATCGGCGCCCGCCGCGCGAAGGAGATTGCCGCGCGGCTCCGGCTCAGCCGACAGGAGGCGTCTCGCCTGACGTACCTGATTCAACACCACATGCGCATCGCCGATCTCCCGAAGATGGGCCGGGGGAAGCAGGTGAGGTTTATCAGCGAAGGGGAGCGGCCGGACCGCGATCGCCTCTCCGAGCGCTACGCCCTCTTCTTCGATTTGCTTCAAGTGCTTGTCGCCGACTGCCAAGCGAGCGCCCACAAGTCGAGCGGCTGGGGGCCAATCCTACAGGAAACACTTCGGATCGTTGACCACGTCGAGCAGACCTGCGGCATGAGACGGGCGCGGGAGTTGATTGACGGCCACACATTGATCGATCTCGGGGTCCGCCCGGGGCCACGGTTGGGCGCGCTGCTGAACGACCTGCACGATCGGATCCTCGCCGGGGAGATTGCCACTCGCGAAGAGGCGATCGCGGAGGCGCGCCGGCGGATCGAAGGCGTAGAGGACGGAAGATCGACAGCCGACGAGGGGACAGACGCCCTGGGCGATACGGCCCGCGACCGGTAGCCTGGGCGACGAATGCCACAGAGAGGGGGACGACGCCGGGCGCGCCGTTGTCGATCAGATTCTCCGATGGGAACGCCACTGAACATCAGCAAGGACCTCGAGCTGGACTTGGAGGGGATCATCGGGCAATGCATCGCCATCCTCGGCATTCGTGGCTCGGGGAAATCGAACACGGCCGGGGTGATCTTCGAAGAGCTCTTGCATCACAACTACCCGATGTCGATTGTCGACATCGAGGGGGAGTACTTCGGGTTGAAGGAGCGGTACGAGGTCCTCGTCGTCGGGACCGGCGAGGGCGTGGAGATCGAGATCGACGCGGACTGCGCCGGGGAGATCGCCCAGGTGAGCATGGAGCAGAACGTCCCGGTCGTTCTCGACCTGAGCGGGTTCTTGTCGGAAGAGCGGACCGAGCTCCTGAAGGAGTATCTGACCAGCCTGTGGAACCTGGCCGCGAAGCTGCGTCGCCCGTACATCATCGGGATCGAAGAGGCGCATGAGTTCATCCCGCAGGGCGTCAAGACCGAGTTGAAAGAGATGATCGCCCGCGTCGCGCTGCGGGGGCGAAAGCGTGGACTCGGGGCGATCATCGTCTCGCAGCGAAGCGCCAAAGTCGACAAGGATGTGCTCAGCCAGGCGGGGATGCTCTTCCTCCACCGGGTGGTGCACGAGGTCGACATGCGCGTCTACGGAGAGCTCCTTCCGTGGAGAAAGAGCGAGGTGAAGGAGATCATCGGGGCACTGGAGATCGGCGACTCCATCTACGTCAACGGCGACACCGTCCGGCCGATCTACGTCCGGGAGCGAGCGACGTTTCACGCCGGGTTCACCCCGTCGCTCGAGACGGTCGTCACACCTCAGTTGAAGCAGGTCAGCGAATCGATCATCGAGGCGATCGAACGGGCCCGCGACGGGAAGCGGCGGAAGTCGCAGGTTCAGGAGCTCGAGGAGCGGATCGAGACGCTCGAAGGGGGGCTTGCCGCAAAGGACGAGCGGATCGCTGAGCTCGAGGAGATCGCCCGGACGCTCGGCTACATCCGAGTCGAGATCCCCGACACCGCCGAGCGGCGGGTCATCGTTCCGGAGCCGGCCCTGCCGAGAGGAAGATCGTCGCGAACGGAGCGAACGGACGCGAGCGGGGGGGCACATCGTCCGGCGGACGAGCGCTGCCCCGATTCGTGGCCGCTCGTCGCGGTCGCCGGCAACGTGGGCGACGGCGTCATCGATATCGAGGAAGGCTCGGACGGACCCGAGTCCGGGCTCCCGCCGGCGGTCCTGCGCCACATCGACCGTCTGGTCTCTCGGGTCACGCGCAAGGACGTCCTCCACCGACGCTTGCTTGCGTTTCTCATCTCGCACTCGCCGGGTAGTTACTCGGTCGAGCAGATCGCTGCTTGGACCGATTGCGCCAAAGGGGTGATCGAGGACGATCCCCCGCGTGACTTCCTCGATTCTGGGATCATCGCTTGGGAACGCCGCTCTAACGGCCTCCACTTCCGAAGCAGTCTCAAATCGTTCGTCGCCAAGGAGTTCTCCGTCTACCAGCCCGACATCGGCGGGCGTGGGCTGCATGCCGTCACCCGCCTGCTCCGCGAACGGCTCGCGGGCGTGGGACGAGCGACGAACGAACGCTGACTCGGACGCAGCGAGCGCGTCGTCTCATTGACCGGTATCCCCTTTTCTGCTACAATTTCTTTGGAAGGGGGAACGGATGAAGATCAAGATCGCTCAGCGCCATACAGACGGCAGCGATGCATTGCGCAACTACGTCGTGGAGAAGACGGAAGCACTTGAGCGGTACTTCGATCGGATCATCAGCGTCGACGTGGTTCTGTCGGTCGAGAAAGAACGCCATGCAGCCGATTTTCACGCGCATCTGACGAACCGAAAGGTCATCTCTGCACGGGAAGAGTCGACGGACATGTACGCGTCGATCGACAAGGCGATCGATCGGCTGCGGCGGCAACTCGTCAAGTTCAAGGACCAGTTACAGGAGGTCAAGGATCGGACGGCGGTCCCGCCGCGAGGGAGCGGATCGGTCGACCCGCCGGCGGTGGAACGGCAGATTCTGCGGACCGAGACGTTCTTCCACAAGCCGATGACCCCCGAGGAGGCGGCGCTGCAGCTTGACGCGATCGACAAGGAATTTCTGGTCTTCATCAACGCGGAGACGGATCAAGTTGCGATCATCTACCATCGAAGGGACGGCAACTACGGGCTGATCGAGCCACGGAGGTAGTCGGCAGGGAATCGGGGTCAGGGCGTGGTCAAAGTTCTATCGCTGTTCTCCGGGAGTCTTGCCAGCCGCGTGGCGACGCGGATGGTGGAGAGACATCCCCAGGTTGAGTCGGTGTTCTTGTTGCATTTTCGATCGCCATTCGCCCGCGAGGCAGACGAGTTCCGGTATCTGGTGAAGGACGAGTGGTCGGGCGTCAGCTTTCGGACGCAATCGTTGAAGCGGGAATACCGGCGCCTCGTCGCGAGTGCTGAGGACTCGACGTTCTCGCTCGTCCGGAGCTGCGCGGGCTGCCGCGCTCTGATGCTCGCGCGGGCTGCTCGATACATGGTGAGGATCGGGGCGGATTTGATTGTCACCGGGGAGGTGCTCTCGGGCGATGGGCCATCGGCCGACGATCTCGGGCGGATCACGTCGTCCCTCGGGCTGGAATCGCTTGTCTTGCGGCCGCTGTGCGCAGCGGACGGCCGGGGATCGAGAGGAAGTCTGCGGCAGTGGGCCGACGATCGATTGTGGTCACCCGGAGTTGACGGTGCAAACGCAGATCGGCTTCTCGACCTCGCGGCGAAGCTCGATCTCGACCCGCGGGACCCGATGGAGGCGTGTCGACGGTGCAAGCTTCGGACGGACGGGTTCGGTCAGCGCGCCGCGAATCTGTTCGCCGAGTCCGGGTTCAACCTGAATGCCCTTCGACTGCTCGACTTCCCACTCTACTACGAGGTGGAGCCAGGCACAAAGGTCGTTCTCGCGCGAACCGAGGAGGAGAAGCGCGAACTGCAGAACCTCCTTCTTCCCGAGGACCTCCGGGTCTACCCGTCGCTCCGCCACGGCCCGATGACGCTGGTGCGAACCGATTGGCGCGGTCTGACGGGCGCGCAGCGGCGGGGGGTCGTGGAACTGGCGGCCCGAATCACGGCGACGTACGTCGATGCGAGCCCTTGCGCGACGATTCCGATCTACTACCGGCTGGAGAGCAGCGACGAGACGGAGTTCATCAACGTCGCTCCGTTCTCGTGCCCCGAGCAGATCGCTGAACGAGCGGATGTTCGGACGGTTCCCCTCAGCCTGCACGAGGCCGCGGTCGCGGGTGCTTGAAAACACTCCGGCGACGGCTATACTTCAACGATGGTCGCGGAAGGGTCATCCACTATCGATACCCGAGGCATACCACCAGAGAACAGCTGACGTAGGCGCCCCAATCTGGTTTGGGAGGAGAGGGGATCTATGCCTTTTTATCGATACGAATGCGGGGAATGCGGTGAGCAGTTCCGTGTTTTGCAGCGAAACGGCGAGGAGGGCGCCGTGGAGTGTCCGCGTTGCGGGGGGCGGCGCGTGGCGAAACGCCTTCCTCGGATCGGTGTGATCTACCGCGGAAGCGGGTACTACTCCACGGACTACCGGCGGAAGGTGGGAGCGAAGGGGGGGGCGCCGGAAGCGGGGACGAAGCCCACGAAGCAGGCGACGGAGGCGACCGACGATTGACCAACGGCCGCTTGGGCCGGCGAACGCGCAGATGGGGTGCGGGGACGCTCCCGATCCCGGGCAGGGGCAGGCTACTCTATGTTTCGGCGGCGGTTCTTCTGGTATGGATAGTCTTCTTGAGAGGTGACGCGAGTGATTTCCGGCGACGACATCAAGCAGGTGAAGCTCCAACTCGCTCCGCCCTCGGTGATCCTCGGCTGGTCGCACGGCGAGGTGACCGAGTCGGAGACGATCAACTACCGCACCCACCGCGCCGAGCGCGGTGGACTCTATGCGGAGGAGATCTTCGGTCCGGCGAACGACTACGAGTGTGCGTGCGGGAAGTACAAGGGAAAGAAGTACGAAGGGATTACGTGCGAGAAGTGTCACGTACTGGTCACTGATTCGTCGGTTCGCAGGGTCAACATGGCCCACATCCAGCTCGCCAGCCCGGTCGTTCATTTCTGGTTCCTAAAAGGTGTCTCCAGCCTGCTCAGCCGCCTGCTCGGGATGAAGAAGCGCGAGCTGCAGCGGATCGCCTACTACGAGACGGAGCCGATGGAGCAGGCGCTCTACATCGTGACCGCGTCGGACTGCAAGGAGGTCCGGCCACAGGAGACGCTGTACTCATCCGAGGTGCAGATCCTGTCGGAAGCGTTCCCGTTCGAGGTCGAACCGGCATACTTCGTCGAAGATGCCCCGCGCGTGCTGGCTGAGGAGAGCGGACGGGTAACGATCGAGGACCGCCAGCTGACCAACGGCGAGAAGGTCATCTCGGTCATCGTCGGATCCCAGCAGTACCCGATTGTGGGCGGAGAGATCGAGCTCCTCGTGGAAGACGGGGACGAGATCGAAGAGGAGACGCTGATCGCCGAACGGCCGGTGGGCGAGCTCTGCTCGAAGACGGCGTTCGACATGCTCGTCGATCGGTACGGCGATGCGGTGAAGGGAGAGGTGCTCGACCGTGAGATCCTTGACAGCCTCGTGTTCCTCGTCACTCGGGTCAAGAACCCGCGCGCGCCGTTCTCCCTCGGGGACCGGCTAACGTTCCTCCAGAAGCGCGCGTACGAGCGGAGCTACCCGGAGGGGTTCGCCGCGGAAACGGGGGCCGCGGGGATCAAGGGTCTCCTGGAGGTCCTTGACCTCGACGATCTGCATCGCGGACTGACGGATCAACTGCGCCAAGAGACGGCGGTCGGGAACCAGCGTCGCCTCATCAAGCGGCTCGAGATCGTCGATCAGCTGCGGGCGTCAGGGAACAACTCCCAGGACATGGTTCTCGAGGTCATCCCCGTTCTACCGCCCGACCTGCGCCCGATGATCCAACTCGAAGGCGGGAAGTTCGCGACGACCGATCTCAACGACCTCTACCGCCGGATCATCAACCGGAACAACCGCCTGAAGAAACTGATCGACATGGGCGCGCCCGAGGTCATCCTCCGCAATGAGCGTCGGATGCTCCAAGAGGCTGTCGATGCGCTGATCCATAACGAGAAGAAGGAGAGCCCGATCCGCGGTCGAGACAATCGGCCGCTGAAGTCGCTTTCCGAACGAATTCACGGAAAGCACGGCCGCCTCCGGCGGAACCTGCTCGGACGCCGCGTCGACTACTCGGGCCGGGCGGTCATCGTTGTCGATCCGAAGCTGCGCCTTCACCAATGCGGGCTCCCGAAGAAGATGGCGCTTGAGCTGTTCAAGCCGTTCATCCTTCACTACCTGGAAACGACGACGTTCTCCGACTTCGACGAAATCAAAAACCGCGCCCTGATGGGTGAAATGCCCGAGGTTTGGGACATCCTCGAAAAGCTCATCACCAAGCACCCGGTCCTCTTGAACCGGGCGCCGACTCTGCACCGCCTGTCGATCCAGGCGTTCGAGCCGATCCTCGTCGATGGCGAGGCGATCCACATTCACCCGCTGATCTGCCCCCCCTACAATGCCGATTTCGATGGGGACCAGATGGCGGTTCACCTACCGCTCTCCCCCGAGGCCATCGCCGAGGCCCGCGAACTGATGGCTGCGCCGCGGAATATCCTCTCACCGTCGAACGGCGAGCCGATCAGCCTCCCGACGCAGGATCCGGTCTTCGCCTACTACTACCTAACACTGGAAGATGCGGACGGGAAGGGCGTCGGAAAGGCGTTCCGGGATATCGAGGAGGCTCGGCGGGCGCACGAAAAGGGAGTCGTCGATCTGCACAGCCCGGTGAAGATCCGGATCGGGGGTCGGTTGGTCGAGACGACGCTCGGTCGGGCCGAGTTGAACGAGGTCCTCCCGGGCCCGGTTCGCGACTACAGCCGGGTGATGGACCGCCGCGCGATCCGCCGGCTCATCATGCATTGCCATCAGCAGTACGGCTTCGAGAAGGCCGCAGAGGTCCTCGACGCGCTGAAGGACCTCGGGTTCAAGTATGCGACGCAAGCGGGCCTCACGATCTCGCTGAAGGACTGCCTGATCCCCGAGGAGAAAGAGGAAATCATCCGTCAATCCCAGGCCGCCGTCATGCGCATCGAGACGATGTTCCGGATGGGGCTCTCGACGGAGGACGAGCGCCGGGACTCGGTGATCCGCGTCTGGCGCCGGACCGTCGACGAGGTAGAGACGGCGACGATGGAGAACCTCCGCCGTCACAAGTTCAACCCGGTCTACGGGATGGTTACCTCCGGGGCGCGTGGCGGACCCGACCAGGTCAAGCAGCTCTGCGGGATGCGAGGGCCGATGGCCGGCCCGTCCGGTGAGATCATCGAGCGCCCGGTCATATCGAACTTCCGCGAGGGGCTCGACATGATGGAGTACTTCATCTCCACGCACGGCGGGCGAAAGGGTGCGGCCGATACGGCGCTGAAGACGGCTGATTCGGGCTATCTGACCCGGCGGCTCGTCGATGCCTCCTCCGACACGATCGTCCGGGAGATCGACTGCGGGACGACGCAAGGCGTGGAGACCGACCCGCTGAGGTTCAGCAAGTCCGAGATCATGGAATCGGTCGAGGACAGGATCTACGGACGAGTGACCGCGCAACCGATCGTCGATCCGAGCACCGGTGAGGTCATCGTCGAAGCCGGGCAGTGGATGACGCGGGAGATCGCCCTGCACGTCAGCCGACTCGAGACGGAGCTGCCGATCGGCGGGGAGACCGAGCGGGAGCGACTGATCGGGACGAAGAGCGTGGAGGACGTGAGGGACCCCGAGAGGCAGCGCGTGCTCATCAAGGCGGACGAGACCGTGACGCCGCGACTCCTTGTGACCCTGCGCGAGAGGGGGATCGATCGCCTCCGCGTCCGCCCTCGGATCGTCATCCGCTCGGCGATGACGTGCGAAACGGCGAGCGGTCTCTGCCAGCTCTGCTACGGGTACGATATGAGCACCCACCGGCCGGTCGCGCTCGGCACGGCAGTCGGCGTCATCGCCGCTCAGTCGGTCGGTGAGCCTGGGACGCAGCTGACGATGCGGACATTCCACACCGGCGGCGTCGCCGGCGAAGACATTACCCAGGGGCTCCCGCGCGCCGAGGAGCTGTTCGAGGCCCGCAAGACGATGAAGAGCGGCGAGGCGGGGATCTCTCCGCTCGATGGATACATCACGCAGATCTCGTCGACCGCGTCCGGTGAGGACCAGGTCGAGATCACGGGGGAGCGTCGGATGGCCCGTGTTCCGGCGGCGCTTCTTCGGGCGGAAGAGGGCGACGAGATCGAGATCGACGACCTGATCGACGCGAAGAGCCCATGCACCGGCGAGGTTTTCCTCTTCGAGGCGACCGAAGGAGGCCGGGAGCTCCTCGTGATCGACGTTGCCGGAGGCGATCGGACGTATCCGATTCCGCCCGGCGTGGCGCCGAAGGTGAAGACCGGCGATCGAGTCGAGGCGGGCGCCGCGGTGACCGAGCGGTACAACATCGAGCCGATCGTCGCCGATCGTCGGGGTGTCGTGCGGATCCCCGAAGCGGGGGAGCGCATCTTCCACCTCGTCGGGACCGACGGCGAGGCCGTGGAACACGAGATCCCGTACGGCGCGCGGATGATGGTCGAGCCCGGGACGAAGGTTCGGGAGGGCGATCAGCTGACGTCGCGCTCGAAGCCGATTTTCGTCGCTGCGGAGGCGGAGGGGACGGTGCTCGTCCTGCCGGAGCGGATTGTCGTCTTCAACCCGGACGGGCAGAGTCTGAGAATCCCGCTGACGACCGACCTCGCGCCGACGCGGAGACACGGCATGACCGTGAAGGCCGGGACGGACGTCGTGACGCTCGAGATTCCGCACGGCGGAACGGTTGTCGTCGAGCGGATCACGATCGAAGACGACGTCGCCGTCGTTGAGTTGCAGCCGAAGAGCGTCGTCAGGATCGACAAAGCCGTCATGGTTCGTGTCGGCGACAAAGTCGAGGAGGGGGATCTCCTGACGAAGGGGGTCGTCGCTCCGCACACTCTTCTCGAGACGGCGGGCGTTCAGAAGGTGCGCCAGTATCTCTTGAGCGAGATCCACAAGGTCTACAAACAACAGGGTGTCGACATCAATGACAAGCACCTCGAGGTGATCATCCGGCAGATACTGAACAACGTCCGCGTGATCGATCGGGGTGACTCGCGGTTCCTGATCGGCGACCTCGTTCCGCTCGAGGAGTTTCGCAAGGAAATCGAGTCGTTGTCGCGATGGAACGTCGAGGCGGAAGCGCTGCGCCGGGCTGCGATCGGGGCGACGATCGCAGAGGATGTCGTCTCCGACGGACATCTCATTGCGGCGAGCAGTTCCGCGCTGACCGAGGAGGTCGTCTCTGTAGCGCGCAAGTCACATGTCGCCGCCGTCCGGATCGTCCGCGGCGAAGAGACCGTCGAGATTCCGCTCGAGGAGAAACAGCTTCCGGACGGGGAGCGTGAGCTGCTGCGGATTTCGAAGGCGGCGCTCCAGACAAAGGGGTGGCTGTCCGCGGCGTCGTTCCAGCGAACGACGAAGGTATTGGCGGACGCGGCGCTCCGGGGAGAAACGGACGAGCTCGACGGGTTGAAGCCGAGCATCATTGTTGGAAAACGGATCCCCGCGGGTACAGGATTCGTGCTGGATGTGGGGCTTCCGGCGTCCGTGCCGGAGGATGCGGACGGCGGAGCGGCTGTTCCGTCGGAGCGGGAGGCGGTCGACGAGACCGTCCTGGCGGGTTGAAAGCCCAACGGGACAATCCTATAATCGGCCGCACTTTGATAGGGAGTGAATATGCCGACGATTAACCAGTTGATCCGCTATGGGCGGAAGCCGAAGGGGAAGAAGGGGAAGGCCCCGCAGCTCGAGGAGTGCCCGCAGCGGCGGGGCGTCTGCACGCGCGTCTACACGCGGACGCCCAAGAAGCCGAATTCCGCGTTGCGGAAGGTGGCGCGCGTTCGGCTGAGCAACGGCAAGGAAGTGACCGCGTACATCGGCGGGGAAGGCCACAACCTGCAGGAGCACTCGATGGTGCTCGTCCGCGGGGGGCGCGTGAAGGACCTCCCCGGGGTCCGGTACCACATCGTGCGGGGCACCTTGGACACTGAGGGCGTGAGCGGGCGGCATCAAGGCCGTTCGAAGTACGGCGCCAAGAAGGGGAGCTAGGCAATGCCCGTCAAGATTCCCGGCCGCGACGTTCGGCTCGATATCAAGTACAACAGCAAGCTGCTCACCAAGCTGATCAACTACGTGATGCACGACGGGAAGAAAGCGATCGCCGAGCGGATCGTCTACAGAGCGCTCGAGCGGGTTGAGGAGAAGGGCGAATCTAGTGGCCTCGACGTCTTCAACGAGGCGATCGCCAACTGCTCGCCACGGCTCGAAGTCCGGACCCGTCGGGTCGGGGGAGCGAACTATCAGGTGCCCTACGAGGTGCCGCCCGATCGGCAGATTGCGCTCTCCCTCCGCTGGCTCGTCGGCGCTGCCCGAGAGCGGCATGAGAAGACGATGGCCGAGCGGCTCGCCGCCGAGATCCTCGAGGCGGCGCGGAAAGAGGGGAAGGCGTACAACAAGCGGCTTGATGCGCACCGAATGGCCGAAGCGAACAAAGCGTTCGCTCACTACCGCTGGTAGCGCTCGCCCGCCCGCCTTCCGCCGACGCACTGTGGCCCGAAACGCGAGGATCCCATGTCGATTGACGCCGCCGTCAACCTGGAGAGAATCCGTAATATCGGCATTATGGCCCACATCGATGCCGGGAAGACGACGACGACGGAGCGGGTCCTCTACTACACCGGTCAGATTCACAAGATGGGCGAGGTCCACGACGGGGACACCGAGATGGACTGGATGGCCCAGGAGCGGGAGCGGGGAATCACGATCACGTCCGCGGCGACGACCTGCCCGTGGACGGATCACACGATCAACATCATCGACACGCCCGGACATGTAGATTTCACTGCGGAGGTAGAACGGGCGCTCCGGGTCCTCGATGGCGGGGTGGTGATTTTCTCCGGCGTCGAGATGGTCGAGTCGCAGTCCGAGGCGGTCTGGCGGCAGGCCGATCGGTACAAGATCCCGCGGATCGCGTTCGTCAACAAGCTCGACCGCGTCGAATCGAGCTATGCGGAGACGCTGCAAATGATCGAGGAACGGCTCGGGGTTCGGGCCGTTCCTCTCTGTCTTCCCCACCGGGACGAGGATCGGCAGCTCGTCGGGCTGATCGATCTGATCGAGCGCTCGCTCATCGTGTGGGATGGGGGGACGTTCGGGGTGAGGTTCGAGCGGCGCCCGATCCCAGCGGCTGCGATCGAGCGCGTCGAGGAGTACCGGGAGCGGGCGATCGAGCGCGTCGCCGAGATCGACGACGCGGTGATGCAGCGCTTCCTCGAAGGCGAGGCGATCGCTCCGGACCTCTTCCATCGGGCGCTCCGGCGGGGGTGCTTGTCGAATCGGGTCGTCCCCGTTCTGGGCGGATCTGCGTTCGGGAACATCGGGGTGCAGATGCTGCTCGATTCGGTCGTCCGGTACTTGCCGTCCCCGCTGGACGTCCCGCCGATTCGCGACGTCGAGACCGGTGAAGAGCGCGCGGCTGACCCGACCGCGCCGTTCTCGGCGCTCGCTTTCAAGGTGGTCTCGGATCGGTACGCCGGCCGGCTCGTCTTCATCCGGGTCTACTCCGGAACCCTCGCCGCGGGGGGGCACGCATTCAACGCCTCGACCGGCAAGGGACTCCGTGTGACGAAGCTCTTCCGGATGCACGCCGAGCGGCGGACGGCGCTCGAGCGAACGATCGCCGGCGACATCGTCGCGATCGTCGGATCGCAGGACATCTCGACCGGCGACACGCTGTGCGACAAGAGTGCGCCGATCCTGCTCGAGAAGATCCTTTTTCCCGAGCCGGTCGTCTTCTCCGCTGTCGAGCCGAGGACGGAGGCCGAGCTGGGGGACCTGATGGACGGGCTGACGAAGCTCGCTCAAGAGGACCCGACGTTTCACGTCCGATTCGACGAGACAACGAACCAGACGATCATCGGAGGGATGGGGGAACTCCACCTCGAGGTCCTCATGCGGCGGCTGCAGGAGGACTTCGGCATCACCGCCCGCGTCGGGCAGCCCCAGGTTGCGTATCGGGAGACGCTGCGGGAGCCGATCGTCGTCGAAGACCGATTCGAGAAACAGACGGGAGGGCGGGGGCAGTTCGCCCGCGTGGTGATCCGGCTCGAGCCGTTGGAGCGCGGAACGGGAATCCACGTCGGATGGGAGGCCAGAGAGGATGAGATCCCGAAGTCGTACCGAGCGGCGGTCGAAAGCGCCGCTCGAGATACGTTGACAAACGGACCATTGGCCGGGTATCCTTTGGCCGACATCGGGGCTGCCGTTATCGGCGGGTCCTTTCATCCGGTCGATTCGTCCGAGCTAGCGTTTAGGGCAGCGACGTCCGGCGTGCTGCATAATGCGTATAGCAACGGAGTGTTCGACTTGCTCGAGCCGATTATGGAGGGCGAAGTCATCACTCCGGGCGAATACTTGGGTGAAGTGATGGAGGACCTGGCGCGCAGGCGCGGGGAAATCCGAGAACTCCTGTCGCGGGAGACCGTACAGATCATGCGCGTCTCGATTCCGCTGGCAGAGACGTTCGGGTACGCCACGCGGCTGCGTTCTTTGACCCAGGGCCGGGCGACGTACTCGCTGCGTGTGCAGGGCTACGACGTTGTCCCAGAGGGCTTGAAGGAGCAGATCATCAAGAGTAGAGGATACTGACGATGGCGAGAGAGAAGATTCGAATCAAACTGCGGGGATACGATCACGAACTCGTCGATAGTTCGATTCGCAAGATCGTAGAATCGGCCAAGGAGACTCGAGCGAAGATCTCGGGACCGATTCCTCTTCCGACCGAACGGCGAATCTACACTGTGTTGCGATCGCCGCACATCGACAAACGATCGATGGAGCATTTCGAGCGGCGAGTCCACACGAGACTGCTGGACATCAAAGAGCCGACCTCGGAGACGATCAACTCCCTGATGGATATCGAGCTCCCGACGGGGATCGATATCGAGATCAAGCTGTAACGGACGGAGGTTGGCCGAAGATGGTGCGAAGACTCCTTGGACGGAAGGTCGGGATGACGCAGCTGTTCGTCGACGATCACGCGGTCGGCGCGACGGTCATCGAGGCGTCACCGTGCACGATTGTCCGGATCAAGACGGCCGACGTGGACGGATATGACGCCCTTCAGCTCGCTTACGATCCGGTGCCGGAGCGCAAGCTGACCAAGCCGATGGCTGGGCATTACCGGAAGAGCGGGGTCGCGCCGCATCGCCGCTTGCTCGAAGTCCGCGTGGAGAACCCGGAGCAATACACAGTGGGGGATGCGGTCGGCGTCGATATCTTTTCCGAGGGGGACACGATCGACGTCTCCGGTGCATCGCGGGGGAAGGGGTTCCAGGGCGTCATGAAGCGCTGGAACTTCGCCGGCGGCCCGAAGTCCCACGGATCTCACTTCCATCGCCGGCCCGGCTCCGTCGGGAACTGCGTCGAACCCGGGCGGGTCATCAAGGGACGAAAGCTCCCGGGACAGATGGGCGCTCGGCGGGTCACGGTGAAGAGGTTGAAGGTCCTGCGGGTCGATCCGGGGCGGAACCTGCTGGTCGTCAAGGGCGGGACTCCCGGAGCCCGTGGAACCATCCTGGAATTGGGGAAGAGTCATGGTTGAAGCGAAGCTCTACACCTACTCCGAGCCGAGCGAACCGCAGGCGCTTCCGCTCGACGAGCGGATCTTCGGCGCTGAGGTCAACACCGACCTGTTGCACCGTGCGATCCGCGTCCAGCTCGCCAATCGCCGGCAGGGGACCCACTCGACGAAGACGCGCGGCGAAGTGAGCGGGGGCGGTCGGAAGCCGTGGCGCCAGAAGGGGACTGGGCGGGCCCGCGCCGGGTCGCGTCGGTCGCCATTGTGGGTCGGTGGCGGGACGGTCTTTGGCCCGAAGCCCCGCTCCTACGAGGTGAAGCTGACGAAGAAGATGCGACAGGGCGCGCTCGCGTCGGCGCTGTCGGATCGCGCGAAGAACGGGAACGTCGTGGTGATCGATCAGCTTCCGTTTGCCGAGCCGAAGACGAAGGCGGCGACCGCCCTCCTCCGTCGTCTCGGCCTGACGGAGAGCACGCTCGTCGTCGTTGGAACGGGCGAATACGAGCGGGCGGTTAAGAAGTCGTTCACCAACCTCCCCCGGGCGAAGTGCATCGCCTGCGGGGGGGTCAACGTTTATGACATCCTTCGCCACGATCATGTGCTGTTGACCGTCTCGGCGATCGAGGAACTGAAGGGGAGGTTCTAGCGATGGCGAGGCTGAGACATCCCGAAGATGTCCTAATCACGCCGATCCTGACGGAGGAGACGTGGCAGAAGATGGCGGAACGGAAGTACGCGTTCCGGGTCGCGCTCGGCGCGAACAAGATCCAGATCAAGAAGGCCGTCGAGCAGCTGTTTGATGTGAAGGTGGAGAAGGTCTGGACGGCGAACCGACGCGGCAAGCCGCGTCGGGAACGGATGAACCAGATGCACGGGCGCACTCCGCGGTGGCGGAAGGCGGTCGTTCGGCTCGCCCCCGGCGATCAGATCGAGATCATGGGAGGATAGTGGATCATGGCGTTGAAGCGATACAAGGCGACCACGCCCGGGCGCCGTCACGCCGAACACCCTGACTTCAGTGAGCTGTCGGCCGTCGCGCCGGAGAAGAGCCTGCTGCAGCCGAAGCCGAAGCGTGGCGGACGCAACAGCCAGGGGCGGATCACCGCGCGCGCACGCGGCGGCGGCCACAAGCGGCGCTACCGGATGATCGACTTCGCGCGTGACAAGGACGGCATCCCCGCGCGCGTCGTGACGCGCGAGTACGATCCAAATCGGTCGGCCTGGATTACGCTCCTTCACTACGCCGACGGCGAGAAGCGGTACATCCTCGCTCCGGTGGCGCTCGCGATCGGGTCGACGGTGGAAGCCGGTGAGGACGCGGAAATCCAGGTTGGGAACGCGATGCCGCTTGCCAGAATCCCGCTCGGTTCGGTGATCCATAACCTCGAGTTCAACCCCGGAAGCGGAGGGAAGATCGCCCGGTCCGCGGGGACGAGCGCGAAGCTGATCGGGAAGGAAGAGGATCGGGCGCACGTCCGCCTTCCGTCGGGGGAGGTCCGAATCTTCCGCACGTCGTGCCGGGCGACGGTCGGCGAGGTCTCGAACCCCGACCACAAGAACATCAAGCACGGCAAGGCCGGGCGTGTTCGACACTTGGGCCGGAAGCCGAAGGTGCGCGGAGTCGCAATGAACCCGGTCGATCACCCGCACGGCGGCGGAGAGGGTCGCTCCCGGGTCGGACGGCCGCAAGTCTCCCCGACGGGGAAGCTGGCGAAGGGCGGACGGACGCGGAAGCGTCGAAAGAAGAGCACGAAGTTGATCGTCCGTCGCGCCGGCAAGGGTCGACGCTAGACGACAAGGAGCTGTGGAACGATGCCGAGATCGACGAGAAAGGGCCCCTACGTGCACGACAGCCTGTTGAAGAAGATCCAACGGGCTCGGCGCGGGGAGCTGAAGGAGATCAAGACGTGGTCGCGGGCCTCGATGGTCACTCCGGAGATGGTCGGGCTGACGATCAAGGTCCACAACGGAAAGGTCCACGTCCCGGTCTACATCGTTGAGAACATGGTCGGGCATAAGCTTGGGGAGTTCGCGCCGACGAGGACGTTCCGCGGCCACGGCGGAATGAAGAAAAAGCGGGCGCCGGGCCTAACGTAGGAGAGCGAACGATGGAAGCACGGGCTGTTGCGAGATACATACGGATGTCGCCGCGCAAAGCGCGCTTGGTGATCGATGCCATTCGCGGGAAGAACGTGAACGACGCGCTGCAGATCGTTCAGCTATCGCATAAGAAGGCGGCGACGCCGATCCGCAAGACGCTGGAGTCGGCGATCGCGAACGCCGAGAACAACTTCGACGTCGATGTCGACGAGCTGTATGTCGTCCGGGCGACGGTGGACATGGGAAGAGCGCTCCGTCGTTTGCGGCCCCGTGCGTACGGCCGGGCGGACATTATCCGCCGGCCGACGAGTCACATCACGATCGTCGTCGGCGACAGGGGGACTGAGTAATGGGACAGAAGATCCATCCGGTCGGGTTTCGGGTCGGCGTGAATCGGAAGTGGGTGTCGAACTGGTTCAATGAGGCACTCGCCCCCGAGTATATCGCGGAGGACAAGCGCATCCGGGACCTGATCGTCGACCGATATCGCCGCGCGGCGGTCGCGGAGGTCAACATCGAGCGCTCCAAGGAGGATCGAGTGTCGATCGTCATCCGATCCGCCCGCCCGGGGATCATTATCGGACGGGGCGGGAGTGAAATCGAGCAGCTGCAGCGCGCGCTCGAGACCCTGACCGGACGTCGCGTGAAGATCTCGATCAAGGAAGTCGAGCGGCCGGACCTCGAAGCGCGGCTCATCGCGCAGGATGTGGCGCTTCAGATCGAGAACCGGACCGCGCCGGCGCGAGCGATGAAGGAGGCGATTCGGCGGGTCATGGGCGCCGGAGCCCAGGGTGTGAAGTTGAAGGTGAGCGGCCGGCTCGGCGGCGCCGATATCGCTCGGTCGATCACGATGAAGGAAGGGCGAATTCCTCTGCAGACCCTCCGCGCCGACATCGACTACGGGCTGGTCGAAGCGCGGACGAAGTACGGAAACATCGGCGTCAAGGCGTGGGTCTTCCGCGGCGAGTTCAGCTACGGCGCGCGGCGCGATCGGGATGAGGTGAGCTGAGCATGGCACTCCTGTTCCCGAAACGGACCAAGCACCGCAAGCTGCACCGGGGACGGCGCAAGGGGCACGAATGCCGCGGGACGAGCATCGCGTTCGGCGAGTTCGCGATCCAGGCGCTCGATCCGGCGTGGATCACACAGCAGCAGATCGAGGCGTGCCGTACGACGATCGCCCGGGCGACCCAGCGCGGAGCGCGGGTCTGGATCCGGATCTTCCCGGACAAATCGATCACGAAGCATCCCGCGGAAGCTCGCATGGGAAAGGGAAAGGGGCCGGTCGACCATTGGGTCGCCGTCGTGCGCCCGGGGCGGATCCTGTTTGAGATCTCCGGGATCAACGATGTGCAGGCGAAGCGGATTCACGAGTTGGTGTCGCACAAGCTCCCGATCCCGACCCGCCTGAAGCGGCGAAACGTACTGGGAGGCGAACTATGAAGGCGACGGAGCTGCGCGAGCTGACGCTCGACGAACTGACGCAGCGGGAGCGCGAGTTGAAGCGGAAGATGTTCAACCTCCGCTTCCAGCGCGCGAAGGGGGAGCTCGACAACACAACGGAGCTCGAGAGAACCCGCCGCGAGATCGCGCGCGTGCTGACCGTCGCGAACCAGAAGGCGCGGGAGGCGAGAGGATGAGCAGGACGAAGGTCGGTCGCGTCGTCGGCGACCGGATGGCGAAGACCATCGTGGTCAAGGTGGAGGAGCGTCGGATCCATCCCCGCTACCGCAAGCACATCAGCCGGCACTTCAAGTTCTACGCGGAGGACACGCGAGGACAGGCAGGCGTCGGCGACCTGGTGCGGATCGAGGAGACGCGCCCGTTGAGCCGCTTGAAGAGATGGCGGCTCGTCGAGATCCTCGAGAAGGCGGAGGGATAGCCGTGATCCAGATGCAGACCATGTTGAAGGTGGCGGACAATTCCGGCGCGAAGATCGTCCGCTGCATCAACGTCCTCGGCCCCTCGAACCGGCGCGTCGGAGAGATCGGCGACATCGTCGTCGGCTCGGTCCGGAAGCGGTTACCGACGAGCGACATCGAGAAGGGGCAAATCGTTCGGGGAGTCATCGTGCGGACGCGGAGCTCGTTCCGGCGCAAGGACGGCACTTATGTCCGGTTCGACGATAACGCGATCGTGCTGATCAACAACCAAGGCGAGCCGATCGGAACGCGGGTCTTCGGCCCGGTGGCGCGCGAACTGCGGGAGAAGAAGATGATGCGGATCATCTCGCTCGCGCCCGAAGTTCTGTGAGGGGTGGAACATGCAAAAAGTGCGAAAGGGAGACCGCGTCCAGGTGATCGCGGGGAACGACCGCGGGAAGATCGGACGGGTCCTCGTCGTCTACCCTGAGCGGGATCGGATCATCGTTGAGAACGTGCGGATGGTCACCAAGCATCAACGGGCGACCCAACAGCTGAGGGAGCCGGGGATCGTGAAGCGTGAGGGGACGATCCACATCTCCGACGTGCTCCCGATCTGCCCGGAGTGCGGTGCGCCGACGCGCGTCGGCTTCGCGGAGGTCGAGGGCCGGAAGGTGCGGCGGTGCAAACAGTGTGGGGAGATCTTCGAGTGATGCTGCTACGTGAACGATTCAGAGCCGAAATCGCTCCGACGCTGCAGAAGGAGCTCGGCCTCTCCAACGCGATGGAAGTCCCGCGGGTGGAGAAGGTCGTCGTGAACATGGGCGTTGGGGAGAAGGACAACCCGAAGGTGCTGGAGGGCGCGGTCAAGAACCTGGCGAAGATGACCGGCCAGAAGCCGATTGTGACAAAGGCGAGGCACTCGATCTCTGACTTCAAACTGACGGCCGGGGACCCGATCGGCTGCAAGGTCACCCTGCGGGGCGACCGCGCGTACGAGTTCCTCAACCGCCTGTTCAACGTTGTCCTTGCCGGGATCCGCGATTTTCGCGGCCTGTCGTCGGCGGCGTTTGACGGGCGCGGAAACTACACGATCGGATTGCACGAGCAGCTGACGTTCCCCGAGATCGAGTACGACGAAGTCGTGAAGAATCAAGGGATGGACATCACGATTGTGACGACCGCCCGAACGGATCGGGAAGGGCACGCGTTGTTGAAGAGTCTGGGACTGCCGTTCAACGACTAGGGGGCGAGATGGCGAAGAAGGCACTGATCAACAAGAGCCAGTCCGATCCGAAGTTCGACGTGCGCCGGTACCACCGGTGCCGGCTCTGCGGGCGACCGCACGGGTATATCCGGGACTTCGGGATCTGTCGACTCTGTTTCCGTAAGCTCGCCCATCGCGGGGAGATCCCCGGCGTGAAAAAGGCGAGTTGGTAGGGAGGAAATGATGGTTTCGTATCCGATCGGCGACATGCTGACCCGGATCCGCAATGCGAATAGCCGCTTTCATCCGGACGTGACGATGCCGCACTCGAAGACGAAAGAGGGAATCGCGCGGATCCTTGTCGCGGAAGGGTTCATCCACGGGTACGAGGTGATCGACCGCGACCCGCAGGCAGAGCTCCGGATCCGGCTGAAGTACAAGGGCGACCGCGCGGTCACCGCCAAACGGGCGATCAGCGAGATCCGCCTCGTCAGTCGGCCGAGCCGCCGCGTCTACGTGGGTGCGGGGGAGATCCCGCGCCCCCTTGGCGGAATGGGAATCTGCATCGTCTCGACGTCCCGTGGCGTGATGTCCGGGCGGGAGGCCCGGGAGCAAGGCGTCGGCGGCGAAGTGGTCTGCGAGGTCTGGTAAGGGTGAGGTCACGATGTCGAAAGTAGGTAAGGTTCCAGTCAGGATCCCGGACGGCGTCGCCGTGACCGTCGGCCCGAAGGCGTTCAGCGTTGAGGGCAAGTTCGGGCGAATCGAACAAGCGTACCGTCCCGACAGGGTCCAGATCACGGTTGCAGACGGGGAAGCGACGGTCAGCCGGCGCAAGGAAGGGAAGGAGTTCCGAGCGTACCACGGGCTGTACCGGAGCCTGCTGGCCAACATGGTCCAAGGAGTCTCGGAGCGATGGTCGAAGAGCTTGCTGGTACGGGGCCTCGGCTACCGAGCCCGTCTGCAGGGGACGACGTTGATCCTCGACGTGGGGTACTCGAATCCGATCGAGTACGAGCTGCCCGAGGGGATCGAGGCCGAGGTGCCGAACCCGAACGAGATTATCGTCCGTGGCGTCGACCGGCAACAAGTCGGGCAGGTGGCGGCCGAGATCCGGAAGCTGCGCAAACCGAACGTGTACGATGGGAAAGGGATTCGATACAAGGATGAGCAGGTCATCCAGAAGGCCGGGAAACTGGGTGGCGCTGCTGGCGGGTAGGGAGCGTGAAGCGAGATGGCGAGGTTGAATCGGGCGGCTGAGCGGATCAAGCGGCATCAGCGGATCCGTCGGAAGGTTCACGGGACGGCTGAGCAGCCGCGACTCTGCGTGACGAAGACCCTACGGCACCTTCATGCCCAAGTGGTCGACGATGAGAGCGCGCGAACGCTGGTGTCGGCATCGACCGTGGAGCCGGAGATTCGGACGCTCATCAGCGGGCCGAACACTCAGGCGGCGCAAGTGCTCGGCACGCGTTTGGCGCAGCGCGCCCGTGACGCCGGAGTCGAGACGGTCGTATTCGACCGTGGCGGCCATCCGTATCACGGAGTCATCTCGGCCTTTGCGGAGGCCTGTCGCGAGGGAGGACTGAGGTTTTGATCAGCCACGACGAGTTTGAGAACGAGATCATCGACATCCGACGGGTCAGCAAGGTGACCAAAGGCGGTCGGAACCTCCGGTTTCGCGTGACGATGGTCGTCGGCGATAAGAACGGCCAGGTGGGTGTCGGCGTCGGCAGCACGACGGAGATCCCCCGCGCGATCCAACAGGCGATCCGCGACGCGAAGAAGAACATAATCCGCGTCAATGCGGACGGCGGCACGATCCCGCACGAGGTGCTCGGGAAGTTCAAGGCAGGGCAAGTTCTGCTGAAGCCCGCGTACCCGGGGACCGGGGTGATCGCTGGGGTGACGGTCGGTGCGATCTGCCGGCTCGCCGGAATTCGGGACGTGTTGACGAAGTCGATCGGAACGACGAATCCGCTCACGCTGTCCCGGGCGGCGATCGTGGGGCTGGAACAGCTGCGAAACCGCGGCGAGATCGAAGCGATCCGCGGCGTCTCACGGCGCGGAGAGGAGGCCGGCGATGAGGCTTGAGGATCTGCGCCCCACTGAGGGCAGCGTCCGCCAGCGGAAGCGCATCGGCCGCGGGTACGGCTCGGGCCACGGTGGCCATTCGGCCGGCCGCGGTACGAAGGGCCAGAACTCGCGGAGCGGAGGCGGTGTCCGCGTCGGATACGAAGGCGGGCAGACGCCCGTCTGGATGCGGTTCCCGAAGCGGGGATTCACCAACTACACGCGGATCGAATACGCCTGCATCAACGTCGATACGCTCGACGCCCGGTTCCAGGGCGGAGAAGAAGTGACGCTCGACGCGCTGCGGGAGCTGGGCGCCGTCAAGGGGCGCAGAGACCGACTGAAGGTGCTCGGGCGGGGCGAACTGAAGAAAGCGCTCATCGTCCGGGCGCACCGTTTCAGTACGGAGGCGAAGCAGAAGATCGAAGCCGCCGGCGGACGCGCCGAGGTGATTTGACGATGTGGGAGAAGTTCGCCAGTCTCTTCAAGGTCCCTGAGCTGCGGAAGCGCATCATGTTCACGCTCGGCGCGGTCATCGTCTTCCGCCTCGGAACCCACATCACCGTGCCCGGGATCGACTCCAGCGCGCTCCGCTCGTTCTTCGAAGCGCAGGGCGGCGGGATCTTCGACTTCCTCAACATGTTCACCGGGGGGGCCCTCCAACGCTTCTCGTTGTTCGCACTTGGCGTCACACCGTACATCAACGCGTCGATCATCTTCAGTCTCCTGACCTCGGTGATCCCGAAGCTGAAGGAGATGCAGCAGCAAGGGCGAGAGGGCCGTCGGAAGATCACCGCGTACACCCGATGGGCGACCGTCGCCCTGGCACTCGTCCAGGGTGCATTCATGACGATCATGCTCCGGAGCGCCGCCCCGGGCGGCGGGAGCTTCTGGTTCTTCGTGACATCGGTCGTCTCTCTGACGACGGGGACGGTCTTCCTGATGTGGCTGGGTGAACGGATCACTGAGAACGGGATTGGAAACGGGATCAGCATGATCATCATGGTCGGGATCTTGTCCCGGTTCCCCGCCAGCCTTCGTGAGATGTGGACGGCGATCTCCACTGGATCGGCACACCCGTTCTGGGGGCTCGTGTTCATCGTGCTTTTGGTGATCGTGATCGCCGGCGTGACGATGATCCAGCAGGGGCAGCGGAAGATCTCGATTCAGTACGCCAAGCGGACGATGGGGCGGCGGATCTACGGTGGCCACACGTCGCATCTGCCGTTGCGGGTGAACCAGGGCGGCGTCATCCCGATCATCTTCGCCTCGGCGCTCCTCAGCCTTCCGACGACGCTCTTCCAAGCGATCCCGGCGCTGAACTGGCTCGGGCCGTACATACAGAACGGGAGCCTCCTCTACATTATCCTGTACGTGCTGCTGATCTTCTTCTTCACGTATTTCTACAGCTCGATCGTCTTCGATCCGACCGACATCGCGAAGAACGTCCGTGAGAGCGGCGGGTTCATCCCCGGTGTCCGGCCGGGGAGGCCGACGGCCGACTACATCACGAACGTCCTGAATCGCCTTCTGCTGATCGGTGCGCTGTTCCTGGCGGCGGTGGCGGTTCTGCCATACATCGTCTCATCGCTCAGCGGGATGTCCGCGATGTTCATCATCGGCGGGACCTCGCTCTTGATCGTCGTTGGCGTTGGCATCGACACCCTGATGCAAATCGAGGCCCACCTTGTGATGCGGCACTACGAGAGCCTGACGAAGTCGGCGCGGCTCCTCGGGAGGCGGGGGTAGGATGACACGGACGCGAGTCGCATTGCTCGGCCCGCCCGGCGCCGGCAAGGGGACGCAGGCGAAGCGGATGGTCGAGCGGCTGCGCCTCGTTCACCTGTCGACGGGCGACATCCTCCGGTCCGAAGTCGCCGGCGACACGGCGCTCGGCCGAAAGGCGAAGAGCTACATGGATCGAGGGGAACTGGTCCCCGACGATCTGATCATCGACATGATCCGAGGACGGATCGAGCGGGCTGACGGTCGGTTCCTGCTGGACGGATTCCCGAGGACGGTCGCGCAGGCGGCCGCGCTCGACGGGATCACACCGCTCGATGTGGCGATCGACATCGAACTGGCGCGGGAGGAGGTCATCCGTCGACTGACGTCCCGGCGTGTCTGCCGAAGATGCGGGAAGATCCACAATCTTGCGTACGACCCGCCGCCCGATCCGACGCAGTGCGCCGCGTGCGGTGGCAAGCTGCACCAGCGCGACGATGATCGTCAGGAAGTGATCGAGAACCGTTTCGACGTCTACCAGCGCCAGACCGAGCCGCTCATCGAGTTCTACGACCGCCGCGGGCTCCTCGAGCGCGTGGACGGAGACCGGACGAGCGACGAGGTCTTCGATGAGATCCTGCGGATCCTCGGCGGATGATCGTCTTAAAGGCCGCGGATGAGCTCGATGTGATGCGTGAGAACGGACGGATCCTCGCTGAGATTCTCGACCGCCTCGTCGAAGAAGTCCGCCCGGGGCGCCCGACGCAGTTCTTCGATGCGCTCGCTGAACGGCTGGTTCGCGACAGCGGCGGGGAGCCCGCATTCAGAGTCTTTGCGGGGTTTCCAGGGACGATCAACGCGTCGATCAACGAGGAGATCGTGCACGGAATTCCGACGGATGCGCGTACGCTGTCCGACGGGGACTTGTTCTCGATCGACATCGGAATCTACCGGAACGGATACTGCGCCGACGCAGCGACGACGATCCCCGTCGGGGCGGTCGATGCGGCGGTGCAACGGCTACTGGCCGTTGGGGAAGCAAGCTTGTGGAAGGGAATCGAACAAGTTAGAATGGGCAACCGCCTGTCCGACGTGTCTCACGCGATCGGCTCGTACGTTGAGTCATCGGGTTTCCATGTCGTTCGGGAGTACGTCGGACACGGGATTGGGAAATCCTTGCACGAGGACCCTCAGATCCCCAACTACGGACCGCCCGGCCGCGGCGTTCGCTTGCAGCCGGGGATGGTGTTGGCGATCGAGCCGATGGTGAAGACCGACGCCCTGCCGACCCAGACGCGAGGGGATCGATGGACGGTTGTGACGGGATCGGGGGGGTTGTCGGTGCATTTTGAGCATACCGTTGCGTTGACGGAGGATGGTGTCGAGGTGCTGACGCGGGGAGGTGAGTGAAGGCGCAGTGGCAACCAACGAGAGCCGCGGGAAGAAGAACGACGTGATCCGGATTCGCGGGGAAGTGATCGAGAGCCTTCCGGGTTCAACGTTCCGCGTGCGGTTGAGCAACGGCCACGTCGTAATGTGTCACATCTCCGGCCGGATTCGGAAGCACTACATCCGAATTCTGACGGGGGACCGTGTGATCGTGGAGTTCTCGCCGTACGACCTGACCAAGGGGCGGATCGTCTACCGCGAGAGCTGACCGCAGCGCCGAAAAGCGATGAAGGTACGGAGTTCTGTCAAGAAGATTTGCGCGAAATGCAAGGTGATCCGGCGGGAGGGCCGTCTGATGGTCATTTGTCGGAATCCCAAGCACAAGCAGCGACAAGGCTAGGGGGAAGAACATGGCGCGGATAGCCGGTGTCAATCTGCCGAACAACAAGCGGATCGAGGTCGGGCTGACCTACATCTACGGGATCGGGCCCTCCCGGGCGGCGGAGATCGTCGAGAAGACCGGGATCTCGCCGGACGTGCGTGTGAAGGACCTGACCGAGAACGAGGTGGCCGCCCTGCGGCGTGAGGTCGAGTCCTTGATGGTGGAGGGGGACCTTCGTCGGCGCATCCAAGCGAGCATCCAGCGGCTGAAGGACATCAACGCGTACCGCGGAATCCGCCACAAGCGGCGACTTCCGTCGCGGGGGCAGCGGACGCGGGCGAACGCGCGCACGTGGAAAGGGCCGCGCCCGGCCAAAGCGGGAAAGAAGAGGTAGAGGATGGCGAAAAACATCAAGCTCGAACGGGCGCAGGTTCACATCCACGCGACGTTTAACAACACGATCATCACCGTCACTGACCTCGACGGACACCCGATCACGTGGAAGAGCCCGGGGGTGGTCGGATACAAAGGGTCTCGGAAGGGGACGCCGTACGCGGCTCAGATCGCCGCGGAGTCCTTGTCGCGTGAGATGAAGGACTACGGGATCCGCTCTGTGGAGATCCGGGTCAAGGGGACAGGCTCCGGGAGGCAGTCGGTGGTGCAGACGATCAAGGCGGCCGGGATCCGCGTTGAGGAAGTGAAGAACGTCACGCCGGTGTCTCACAGCAAGGGGAGACGATAATGGGACGAGATACAGGCCCGAAGTGCAAACAGTGTCGACGAGAGGCTGAGAAGCTCTTCCTGAAGGGTGATCGATGCTACTCGCGGAGTTGCCCGGTCTCGCGGCGGTCCTCGCCGCCCGGGGAAGGCCCGAAGAAGCGACGCCCGCGGCGGAGCCAGTATCAGATTCACCTGCGTGAGAAGCAAAAGGCGCGGCGGATCTACGGCGTGCGGGAGCGTCAGTTCCGCGGCTACGTCGACTGGGCAAAGAGGAAGAAGGGCGTCACCGGCGAAGCGTTGCTCGGGCAGCTCGAGCGGCGGCTCGACAACATGGTCTACCGTGCTGGGTTCGCATCGTCCCGGCAGCAAGCGCGGCAGCTGGTCTCGCACGGCCAGTTCGAGCTGAATGGACGCCCGACGAACATCCCGTCGCTCCTCATGCGGGAGGGGGACATGGTCGCCGTAAAGGAAGGCCGTCGGGCCGGCGTCAAGCCGATCGTCGAACAGAATCAGGACCGCGACGTCCCAGCGTGGGTGGAGCGGAACGTCGAAGCGATGAAGTTCCAGCTGATCGCCGCCCCGAACGTTCAACAGCTCGACCATTCGATCGCGGCGAACCTGATCGTCGAGTTCTACTCCCGCTAGGAGGTGGCCATGCAGGAGCTGATCTTCCCCAAGGAGATCAAAGTCGAGGAGCTCACCGAAAGCAGTGGGAGGATCGTCATCGAGCCGCTCGAAGGTGGGTTCGGCACGACGCTCGGGAACGCACTGCGACGGACGTTGCTGACTGCGATCCCCGGGGGAGCGGTGGTGCGCGTGCGGTTCGCCGGCAAGTACCACGAGTACGACACGATCGAGGGGATCAAGGAGGACGTGCTGGAGATCATCCTCAACCTGAAGGACCTCTCGTTGCGCCTCCCCTCGGACGAGATGCAGCGGTTGACGCTCGAGAAGAAGGGGCCGGGCGCCGTCACGGCGGCCGACATCGATCTCCTGCCGGGAGTGGAGATCGTGAACCCGGATCTCCACATCGCGACCCTGAACGAGAAAGGGGCGCTCGAGATGGAGCTCGAGGTCGAGACGGGATTCGGATACGTCCCGTCCGAGATGAACCGCTTGGAGGACTCACCGCTCTCGGTGATCCCGATTGACGCCGATTTCTCGCCGGTCCGGAAGGTGAACTTCACCGTCGAGGAGACGCGCGTCGGAGGGCGGACGGGATGTGAACGCCTGGTCCTCGAACTGACGACTGACGGGGGCATCCGCCCGGAAGAAGCGTTGTCCGAGGGGAGCCGCATTCTTCAGCGGCACCTCGACCTGTTCTCCGGCTTCGCTGAACACCCGTTCGGGATCGCTCCGTTGGAAGCGGAGGGTTCCGAGGAAGAGGAACTGACGATTCCGCTGACCGACCTTGACATCGACCAGCGGGCGTGCAACCTGCTTCAGGAGGCCGACATCTTGACCCTGCGGGACCTGCTGTCGCGCCCACGGGAGGAGCTGCTCGATATCCACGGGTTCGGTCAGAAGACACTGAGCAAGGTCGAAGACCGGTTGACGGAGCTCGGGTATTCATTGAGGAGCGAAGGAGACGTGGGGCATGCGACATAGGTGCGACGTCGACAAGATGGGCATGGTGAAGGGGCATCGTGAGAGCGTGCTGGCGAACCTGACGAACGCCCTGATCCTGAACGAGAAAGTCGACACGACGCTGATGCGAGCGCGAGTCAGCCAGCGGTTTGCCGAGCGCGTCATCACGCTCGCGCGGCGCGGGGACCACCACGCGCGGCGCATTGCGTTTGCCCGGCTCCGCAACAAGGCGGCCGTCGACAAGCTGTTCGACGAACTCGGGCCGAAGTACCAGGAGCGCGCCGGTGGGTACACCCGCGTGGTGAAGCTCGGACCTCGTCGGGGAGACGGGGCGGAGATGGCCCGGCTCATGCTGTGTTGATCGAACGCCTCGCGCTTTCTTCGTCCGCAATTCCGCCACGGTTGTGACTGCATCGGATGCAGGAGACACCGAAGGAGAACCCACCTACGCTCGATAGAAAGCGCCCCGCGCGCGGATGGCGGGGGGGAAGCCGCGTTGTCTCCCGATCACGCACAACCAGAAACCGCCGCTGAGGGGAATACGAGCCCAGGAGGAACCACGCACAACGCTCGGGAACGGCTTGTCCCCTCGTGGCCTTCCTCGCGACTACGGCCGGGAGGTGGGCCGATTGTCCGCGCTGATGCGGGAGCCGAGCCGGGAGAGCATATCCTCTACCATCGCAGCGAGGTCGTAGTTCGGTGCCCAGCCCCAATCCTCTCGAGCCGGCATGTCGTCGACCGCCACCGGCCAGGAGTCCGCGATCGCCTGGCGGAAGTCCGGTCGGTACTCGCAAACGAAGCTCGGGATGTGCTTAGCGATTTCGGCTGTCAGCTCCGCCGCCGAGAAACTGAGCCCCGCGATGTTGTAGCTCGTCGGATACCGCAGGCACGAGCAGTCCGCGTCCATTAGGTCGAGCGTCGCCTTGATGCAGTCGGGCATGTACATCATCGGGAGGACCGTCTCCGCGCGAACGAAGCACGTATAGCGCCTCGTCCGGAGCGCCTCGTAGAAAACCTCAACCGCGTAATCGGTCGTTCCCCCGCCCGGGGGGGTCACGCTGGAGATGATCCCCGGGTACCGAACGCCGCGGACATCGAGACCATATCGGCGCACGTAGTACGCGCCGAGGAGCTCGCCGGTCAACTTGGTCAGGCCGTAGATCGTCGTCGGTTGGAGGATGGTCTCCTGCGGAGCGAGGTTGCGCGGTGTCCCGGGGCCGAAGACAGCGATCGAGCTCGGGCAGAAGACGCGTCGAAGCTTTCGCGCGCGGGCAACCTCGAGGACGTTCACTAGGCCGCAGACGTTCACGTCCCAGGCGGCCTGCGGGTTCTCCTCTCCCGTCGCTGACAGGATCGCCGCGAGGTGGAAGACAGTGTCAACCCCGTGTTGTGCAACCAGCGCGTCGAGGCGGTCTCGATCTCGCACGTCGAGCACCTCGAACGGACCGTCCCCCCACCGACTAAGGTCCGAGGGCGCGCGCACGTCCGTCGCGACGATCGCTTTGCTCCCGAACCGCGCGCGCAGCGCAGGCGTCAGCTCCGATCCGATCTGGCCGCCCGCGCCCGTTACCAAGGCACGTTCTGTCGGTCGCGTCAAGATCCCATCCCCTTTCGATGCACGTCGAGATTGTACGCAACGCCGCGAACGACCGGTAGGCCGATTGAGGCGCGTGTCGCCCGCGGGTATGGTCTACAACTGCCGACCGACAGCGCACAACCCGAGACGCCGGTCAGAAGACCAGGAGTCCAAGAGGAGGGGTTCGATACCTCACGGCCGACATATCCGTTGATGATGGAGCCAGGGATGCAACGAAGAAGCAAAGGAATGAGTGTGAAGGGCGAGACGGGCGACCTCCGCCCGGACAACGGGACTCTCGCCGACTGCGCCCCGGTGGGCGGACGCGGAGGGGGTCTCTAGCGCCATGGTCGTTCTCGATGTCATTCTCCCCGTTTTCTTCATCATCGGCGCGGGGTTTGCGCTTGGCCGCTGGCCCCGCCTCGACGTTCGACTCCTGACGAACGTTGTCTTCTTCGTCCTCAGCCCTGCGCTCATCTTCCGTACCGTCTACGCTGTCGAGTTCACCGGCGGCGACCTCTTTCGGACGGTGATCTTCGTCTTCGCCGTTCAGGGCGGGCTCTTCCTGCTCTCTCGGGGAATCGGCAGAGCGCTCGGCTGGGACGACGACGTCCGAGCTGTCGGGTCGCTCACGCTCAGCTTCTCGAACTGCGGGAACTACGGTCTGCCCGTCCTCCTGTTCGCGTTCGGCGAAGCCGGATTCGCGCTCGGCTTGATCTACGTTGTTGCCTCGCTCGTCATGCAGGCGACGCTCGGCGTGGGGGTCGCCGCGTGGCGCCGCGGGATGAGCGTGTCGTACTTCCTTCGACGGCTCGCGCGGGTTCCCTGGGGATACGCGTTCCTCCTCGGCCTGCTGTTGCGCGCGGCCGGGATTGGGTTGCCGACAGGGCTGTTCGGAGCGGTCGATCTCCTGGCCGAGGCGGCGATTCCGCTCCAATTGGTCCTGCTCGGCGTACAGCTCTCGCGGATTCGGCTCGGTACGATCGCGCGCGAATCGGTGGTGATGACCGGGCTCAAGCTGATCGTCCCGCCGCTGCTGGCGTGGGGCCTCGCCGAGGCGCTCGGCGCGACCGGGATGCTCCGGGCCGTTCTGATCCTCGAGGCGAGCATGCCGAGCGCGGTCAACTCGATGATCCTCGCCACGCACTACGATCGCCGGCCGGGGCTCGCGTCCGCGGTCGTCTTCCTGACGACGGCGCTCAGCCTCGGTAGCCTGACGGCTCTTCTGATGATCCTGCGATAGGATTGCGGGTTCCTCCGTCCCCGCCTATACTTCTCCGACATGGCGGCGGCGATCGGAATCGACATCGGCGGCACGTTCATCGACATCGTCGTCGCGGATGCGGGGGCGATCCACCTCGTTAAGGTTCCATCGACCCCCGAAGTACCGGAGAACGGGGTTCTCAACGGGCTTCGCGCGTTGATCGAATCCGGAACGATCGTCCCGCGACGGGTTCGGCGGATCGCCCATGGCTCGACCGTCGCGACGAACGCGCTCCTCGAGGGAACCTGGGCGAAGACCGCGCTCGTCACGACGCGTGGGTTCCGGGACGTCGTCGAGATCGGTCGGCAGAACCGTCCGTCGCTCTATGACCTCTCCGTCGAGCGTCCGCCCGCAATCGTCCCGCGCGACCTGCGGTTCGAGGTGACCGAGCGGATCGACGCATCGGGATGTGTCCTGACCCCCCTCGACCTCAATGAAGTCCGGGGTCTTGTGCCGCTGCTGCGGGAGCGTGGTGTCCGGGCGGTCGCCGTCGTTCTCCTCTTCTCGTACCTAAACCCGGCGCACGAACGAGCCGTCGGACGGCTTCTGTCTGATGCGCTCGACTGCCCGGTCACGCTGTCGTGCGATGTCCTTCCGGAATTCCGCGAGTACGAGCGGACGTCCACGACCGTGGTCTGCGCCGCGCTCCGCCCGGTCGTCGGCGACTACCTCGGGCGGCTCGAACGGGGCGCGGCGCGGGTCGGACTCCCGCGGAGATGGCAGATCATGCAATCGAGCGGCGCGGTGACGAGCGCGGGGAACGCGCAAGAGGAACCGGCCCGGATCCTCCTCTCCGGGCCGGCGGGCGGTGTCGAGGGCGCCCGCGCGGTCGGGCGGCTGTGCGGGGAAACGAACCTGATCACCATGGACATGGGCGGTACGAGCTGCGACGTTGCATTGGTTCTCGACGGTCGGGTCGGCCGCACGTCCGCGGGCGACGTCGGCGGGTACCCGGTCGCGCTCCGGATGACCGAGATCCACACGATCGGCGCGGGCGGCGGGAGCATCGCTTGGATCGATCGGGGCGGCGCGTTACGCGTCGGTCCTCAGAGCGCGGGGGCGCAACCCGGCCCGGCCTGCTACGGGCGGGGCGGGGAGCGAGCGACGATTACCGATGCCCACCTCGTGCTCGGACATTTGCTGCCTGACGCGCCGCTCGGCGGACTCGAGCGACTCGACGAGGAGGCCGCCCGAGAAGCTGTCGCTGAGATTGCGGATCGACTGGGGATCGGGATTGAGGAAGCCGCACTCGGGATGCTCGAAGTCGCCGACGCAGCGATGGAACGGGCGATCCGCGTCATCTCGGTCGAGCGGGGGCACGATCCCCGCGAGTTCTCGCTCCTCGCGTTCGGCGGAGCCGGGCCACTCCACGCGGTCTCGATCGCGCGCCGCCTTTCGATCCCGTGCGTGATCGTGCCGGCGGCAGCCGGTGTTTTGTCAGCGTTTGGGCTCCTCGCTGCGGAGATCGGTCGGGAGGGGAGCCGGAGCCTCGTCCGTCCGATCTCGCGCGTCGATCTCGCCGAGGCGAACGAGATCATCGGGGAGCTCCGCGCGTCCGCGGGCGCGGCGCTGCGGGCGGAGGGGATCGATCCGGGCTTGATCCGCCATGCTGTCTCGGTCGACCTGCGGTATGTCGGGCAGTCGCATGAGATCAACCTCGGCATTCTTGGAGAGCAGCTCGACGGCGTCGCGTTGTCCGGCGTGCTCGACGCGTTCCACCGGACGCACGAGGCGCGCTTCGGCCACGCAGCCCCGGAGGAGGACATCGAGCTCGTGACGGTTCGCGTTCGGTCGATCGCTCCGCCGGAGCCGCTCGACCTCGAGCGGATCGATCGGGGCACCTGTCGAGCGCCGCGATCCGCGGCGTCGTGGTTCGACCGCAAAGGGCCTGTTCCGACGCAGGTCATCGATCGGCGGCGTCTCACCGACGGCGAGACGTTCGACGGGCCTGCGATCCTCCTCGGGGACGACGCGACGTTGGTTGTCCCGCCGGGCGCCCGAGCACGCGCCGATTGTCACGGGACCCTGATGCTGGAGGTCTCGTGAGCGGCCGGCCGGCGATCGACGCGATCTCGCTCGAGGTGCTGCGCCACGCGTTCACGGCGGTCGCCGAGGAGATGAACGCGAACCTCGTTCGGTCGGCGTACAGCCCGAACATCAAGGAGCGACGCGATTGCTCATGCGCCATCTTCGACGCGGCGGGCCGAATGGTCGCGCAGGCCGAGTCGATTCCCGTCCACCTCGGCGCGATGCCGTACTCCGTGGCTGCCGCAATCGAGCAGGTCTCGGACCTCGCGCCGGGCGACATCGTCGTCGCCAACGACCCGTACGCCGGCGGTGCGCACCTCCCGGACATCACGTTCGTTGCCCCGGTCGTCGTCGACGGCGAGCGGGTCGGGTACGTGGCAAACCGCGCGCATCATGCCGATGTCGGCGGCAAGGAGCCGGGCAGCCTCGCCGGGGATACGGTCGAGATCTACCAGGAGGGGCTTCGGATCCCGCCCATCCGGCTCTGGCGCGCGGGCGCCGTTGAAGAGGACCTCCTGTCGCTCATCCTCCTGAACGTGCGGACCCCTGACGAACGGTGGGGCGACCTGCGCGCCCAGCGGGCCGCGTGTTGCACGGGCGTTGAGCGGCTCGCGGCGCTCGTCGAGCGCGATGGTGTCGAGTGGATCCGGGCCGGAATGGCAGCGATTCAGGACTATGCCGAGCGGCGGATGCGCGTCGAGATCGCGCGAATCCCCGACGGGCGGTGGACCTTCGAGGACGTGCTCGACGACGACGGGATTGGGTCCGGGCCGATCCCGCTTCGGGTGTCGGTCGCCGTCGAGGGGGAACGGATCGTCGTCGACTTCACCGGGAGCGCGCCGCAGGTCAGCGGCCCGGTCAACGCTGTGCTTGCCGTGACTGCGTCGGCGACGTTCTACGCGATCCGCGTGATGACGGATCCGTCGATCCCACCGAACGCCGGCTGCTATCGCCCGATCGAAGTCATCGCACCGAGCGGAACGATCGTGAACGCCGCGCCCCCAGCCCCGGTTGTCGGCGGAAACCTCGAGACGGCGCAGCGGATCGTCGACCTGATCCTCGGCGCCTTCGGGACCGCCGATCCGAAGAGGGCGGTCGCCGCCTCGCAGGGGACGATGAACAATCTCGCCATCGGCGGCGTCGACCCACGCACCGGGCGGCCGTACACGCTCTACGAGACAATCGGAGGGGGGCTCGGAGCTCGGCCGAACGCCGACGGGGTCGACGGGATTCACGCGCACATGACGAACACCCTCAATACGCCGATTGAGGCGCTCGAGATCGCGTACCCGCTGCGCGTTGAGCGGTACGAGCTTCGGCCTGGGACCGGCGGGACCGGACGACATCGCGGCGGAATGGGAATTCGGCGTGACATCACCGCGATCGGGCACACCGCTAGGGTCTCCGTTCTGTCGGACCGCCGGCGCAGTCGTCCGTACGGTGTCGCCGGCGGCGGACCCGGTGCAGCGGGGGAAAACGTGGTCGTTCGTGGCGGACGGCCGTCTCCGGCGCCCGCAAAAGGAAGCATCCGGCTCGGTCCCGGCGAAACGATCAGCGTTCGAACGCCCGGCGGCGGCGGGCACGGGTCTCCGACGGAGCGTGACTCCGAAGCGGCCGCCCGCGATTGTCGCGAGGACCGCACAGAATCCCCTTCCGATCGCATGTAGCGAGAGCGCCTCTTCGATTCCTCGCCCGGCTCGGGTATACTTGGAGTACATCGGGTTCGAAGCAGTACGTCCGAAAGAAACGCCGATGTGATACCGGACGCAAGTGTTCGTCCTCATCGTGACCGAGATCGGTCCCGACGCATCGCAGAGCCCACATCAATCGAGCATGACGCGACGACGGAGCACCAGGTGCGTGCGCGCCGGAACGCCACGGGAGGTGAAGAATGAGCGATCGGAACGTGCGGAGAGGTAGGCCGGACGCCGTCCGGATGCGCCTTTGGGACGAGGATCCCGCGATCGGAGAGATCCTCGAGCGCAGCGAGACGGTCGAAGAGACGCGCGGCGACCTCGTCGGGTACCTCGAAGACCTAGAGGAAGCGGTCCGTGTCGGGGCGTTCGATCTGAATCGGATCGAATGGCGATCGGCTCTCCAGGCGATCGAAGCGTTCAAGAGCATCCTCTCGCCGGAGAGCGAGGCAATCGCAGGGTTCAGCACCCTCGAAACCCTCCGGCGCTTCGCGCGTGGTGCGGACGAGGACGTGGCGCCGGGGTTCGTCGACGAGTTCGTCCACCTCTTCCGAGCGATCCACGGCCGATCGGAGATCGGCCGTGGATGGTTCGTTCACCGACATTCAGAGGCCGCCGCATCGCTCGAGCGACTCCCGAAGAGTGGCCGCCGGGCCGGCATCGAGCGCTCGCATTTCCTCGATCGGCTGGCGGAGGAGGTGGAGAAGCAGATCGCGCGGCACCCGAGTGGACTTGACCGGGAGGTCATTGAGCAGCGCCGAGTGCAGCGAGAGCGGGTCCTGGCGGCACTCGGGGGAACGTTGCGTGATTGGGATGATCCGTGCTGGCAGGCCGACCACGTTCTGAAGGGCAAGCCCGGCGCCGCGATGCTCTGCCGACTCGTCCCACTGACCGGGGACGAAATCGCCGCGGTCCACCTCGCTGTGCGGCACGAGATCCCGTGGGGCATCACTCCGTATTACCTCTCGCTGTTCGATTGGCGCTCCGCTGATCGCCGGGTCGACGGCCAGGTCCGCGCCCAGGTGATCCCACCGATCCACACCGTCCGTGCGATGGTCGAGCACCGCGCCGACCGCCGCGAAGCGTTCGACTTCATGCGGGAGCACGATACCTCTCCGCGCGAGCGTATCACGCGCCGGTATCCAATGATCGCGATCCTCAAGGTCTCCGATACGTGCCCCCAGATCTGCACCTACTGCCAGCGGAATTGGGAGATCACCGACGCGATGGCGATCGAGCGGATCCCCGACCGAGCTGCGCTCGATCCGACGCTCGACTGGTTCGCGGAGCATCCGACGATCCGCGATGTTATGATCACCGGCGGCGACCCGCTGCTGCTCAGCGACGACCTCCTCGCCTACATCCTCGAGCGGTTTTCCCGGATGGACCATGTACGACACGTGCGGATCGGAAGCCGGATCCCCGTGACGATGCCGATGCGGATCACCCAGGACCTCGTCGACATGCTCGGCCGCTTCTGCGAGCCGGGAATCCGGATGGTATCCGTCGTGACGCATGTGGAGAGCGCGTACGAGGTGACCCCCGATCTTGCTTCGGCCGTGGGACGCCTCCGGCGTGCCGGGCTGATGGTCTACAACCAACTCGTCTTCACCGTCGATGCGAGCCGTCGCTTTCAGACCGCCGCCACGCGCGTCGCCCTCAAACGGGCCGGGATCGACCCCTACTACACGTTCTACACCAAAGGCAAGGACGAACACCGCGACTACCTCGTCCCAATCGCCCGGATCCTGCAAGAACGCAAAGAAGAAGCGCGGCTCCTACCCGGCATCTTCCGGACTGACGAGCCGGTCTTCAACGTTCCACGGCTCGGCAAAGTCCACCTGCGGGCCGCACAGGACCGCGAGTTGATCGGCCTGCGCGGTGACGGCCGCCGCGTCTATCTCTTCCATCCGTGGGAGAAGGGGATCGCGCCGGTCGCCCCGTGGCCGTACGTCGACGTCTCAATTGGCGAGTACCTCGAACGCCTTGCCGACCGCGGCGAGAACCCCGACGACTACAGAAGCATCTGGTACTACTACTAGTCCGCTCCCTGTGGGATCGAATGCAGCAACAGGGTTCGTCCCCGCCGAGGGGCCGCTGGCCCGCTCACTCCTCCCGCCTCGCTCCACGATCGGCCGCCGCGCCGGCTCCCATCCCCGACAAGAGCGGATCCGGTCTACGGGCGGAGCCAGCGAGAAGACGATGTCTCGGACGGCGGGGACCAGGTGAGGACGATCTCCCAGGTCAGTTGATAGACGGTTCCCCCGATGGTCTCGGTCCCTGTTCCGGACATCCCCGTTTCGGAATAGTCGCCATCGAGATCGAGTGAGACAGCGACGGGGGGGGTGACGAGCGTGTTCATGCCGGCCGCGTGGATTTCGATCGTTCGGTTCCGCGCGCGCCCGGAGGTGATCTCGATGTCGAATGTCTGGGAGGCCGGCCCCATCAGGGTCACCGTTCCCGTGATCCGGTCGTCCTCATGAAAGAGGTCGAGCGTGATCGGGCTGGTGAAGCCGGAGGCAGGGCCGCTCGTCCATGTAATCTGGCCGGTCCAGATCCCGGTCAGGTTAATCCGCGCCGCGGGGCCGCATCCGCTCAGCACAACGACACCGAGGATCGTGAGACGGACGATCATCGCCTTCCACCCGATGCGCATCGCAGTTCCCTCCCTCCGCTCGATTCTCGCATCGCCGTCGCTCGGCGGGTCGGATCCGTGAGGCGGAGGGAGCGGACGTTGCGCACCTTCGCGGCGGGGAACGGCGAACCTACCTAAGGAAGCCGATCCAGATCCCGCCGGCAAGGAACAGGCTTGCGATCGCGCAGGCGACGAGCGTCAGCGGGATTCCGGCCGCGATCCACCGCCGCGTCGAGATCGGTTCGTCCGTCTTCTTGCTGACCGATACGGCGATCACGTTGGCCGTTGCGCCGATCGGCGTCGCGTTCCCACCGAATCCGACGCCGAGGGCGAGCGCCCACCAGAGCGGGCCGACCGCAATCCCGCGGGCGGCCAGCCCGGTGAGAACGGGGAGCATCGCGATGGTGAACGGGACGTTGTCGACGAGCGATGACATCAGCGCGCTCGTCCAGAGGACCGCCAACGCGGCAAGGACGATTCCCCCGCCGGCGAGGTGGGCGATGGCATCGGCGATCGCATCGAGGGTACCGGCTGCATCGAGGCCGCCGACGAGGACGAACAGCGCGATGAAGAAGAGCAGCACGTCCCAGTGGACATCGCGTAGCGTCTCGGAGATATCTGGCCAGAGCGACAGCATCGCGCCCCCCGCACCGATCAGCGCTACGACGCCCGATTCCAAGCCAAGCAGATCATGGACGAGGAAGAGGACCACCGTCCCCGCGAGCGCGATCAGCATCCGACGGGCGGCGCGGCGATCGGAGATCGCTCTGTGGGGATCGAGCTTCATCAGGTGGTCGACGGTTCGCGGAGGCGCTGCCAGCGGACCGCGGAACCTCAACAGGAGGACGAGAAGGCCGACGCACCAGACGACGACGACGATCGGCCCGAGATGAATCACAAAGTCGAGGAACGTCAACCTCGCCGCAGAGCCGATTAGGATGTTCGGCGGGTCGCCGATCAGCGTCGCGACGCCCCCGATGTTCGACAGCATCGCCTCGCCGATCAGGAACGGGAGCGGGTGCAGGCCGATGATGTCGGTGATCGAGAGAGTGACCGGGATCATCAGCATGATCGTCGTCACGTTGTCGAGGAACATCGACACGATGCTCGTCGCTAGGCCGAGGTAGATGAAGAGAAGGATCGGCCGGCCGCGGGCGCGCTTCGTCGCGCGGATCGCCACAGACTCGAACACCCCCGTCCGCCGAAAGAGCGAGACGAGGATCATCATCCCGAGCAAGAGCGCGATCGTGTTCGGGTCGACCGCTTCCGTCGCTTCGTGCGTGCCGTAGAACGAGAACCACCCGCCGATTGCGACCATCAGGATTGCGCCGCACAGGGCGACCAGCGTCCGATGGACCCGCTCGGCGAGGATCCCGGCAAACGTGAGCGCGAAGATGGCCGTCGAAAGAATCACCGGCCAGTTCCAGGAGGCCATGCCGGTCAGAATCGTAGCCCCTCGGTCCCAACCCCGCCAGGCCGATCCGCCGCGCGGTCGTACGTCCGTTATAATCCGCCGGAGGAGACATCCGACGATGCCCGAGCTTCCAGACCTCGAGGTGATGCGAGACGCACTCGAGTCACGGATCCTCCGGCGGCCGGTCCGCGTGGCGCGGGTCTTGCGGCCGGGGATCCTGAAGACCGTCGAGCCGCCGCTCTCCGCCCTGACCGGCCGCTCCTTCACGGCCGTCTTGCGGCGGGGGAAACACCTCGTCCTGACCGTCGACGAGGGGCTTCACCTTGTGATTCACCTGATGGTCGCCGGGCGGCTCGTCCTCTGCAGCGGCGCCACCAAGGCGACGAAGGCGACTGGCTTTCTTGTCACGTTCGAGGACGGAGAGGACCTGCGCCTGATCGAGAACGGCTCCGTCAAGCGCGCCAGGGTCTTCGCGGTTCGGGATCCGCACGATGTCGTCGGGATCGCGTCCGCGGGACCAGAACCCTTGACCGACGCGTTCACGGTCGGCATCCTCGAACGCGCGTTTGCCGGTCGTCGTCGGCAGCTCAAGCACGCGATTACTGATCCGACGGTCATTGCCGGGATCGGGACCGCTTACGCCGACGAGATCCTGTTCGCCGCCCGCCTCTCCCCGATCCGCTATGTCAGCACAATGAGCCGCGCGGAGATCGAAGCCCTGCGTGACGCGATCCGGGATGTCCTCCGTCGGGGGATCGAAGAGATCCAGGCGCGCTCCGGCGGGGTGCTGCTCGCTGAGCACGTCCGAGATCATATGCAGGTTTACGGGCGGGCCGGCGACCCGTGTTCCGCCTGCGGCGGGAAGATCGCCGAGATCCGCTACGCAGAGACGACGACCTACTACTGCCCAAGGTGTCAGTCGAAGGGGCGCGCCCTCTCCGACCGTCGCGCTTGGCTCACGCGCTGAACCGGTCCGCTGCTCACAGAGCGATCGGGTCAGCGATCGGGCGGCGGTCCCATTCCGGGCTTCGCGGGATGACCCGCCCGCCCTGCATGACCCAGGTGACATCGCGGAGGGCGCGGATGTCCTCGATCGGGTCGCGATCGACGAGGATCAAGTCGGCCAACTTCCCCGGCTCGACCGTACCCAGCTCGTCGTCGACCCCGATCACCTCGGCGCCGATCCGCGTCGCCGACTCGAGCGCCTCGAGCGGTGAGAACCCGAATCGGGTCAAGAACTCGATCTCCTCGGGGAGGAGCGCCCACGGGTGATCGGCAAACACGAAGTCGGTCCCCGCTGCGACGCGAATGCCCTGCTTCCGGGCGATCCGCATCGTCTCCGGGAGCTGTTCGACGCAGCGGCGGAACCAGGTTGCACTTGCGGCCAGATCGTCCGGATCGCCCCACGCGAAGCGCTCCGGCGTTGATTTCCACCGCTCGAGCCGGACTGCGAGATCGTGCTTCACCCAGAGCGTCGGTACGAGCCGGATGCCCCGCTCGGCCATCGTGCCCGCTGTCTCCTCGTCGATGAACGTCCCGTGCTCGATCGCGTCGACTCCCGCTCGCGCGGCCATTCGGGTCGAGACGAAGTTCGCCGCGTGGATCGCGACCGGGAGACCGAGCCGGTGGGCCTCATCGACCCCCGCATCGATCTCGTCCTGCGAGAACTCCGGGTGATCCGTCCGATGGGAGCTGAGGAGCTTGATCAGATCGGCGCCCGCACGCCGTTCCTCGCGGATCGCACGGCGGACTGCTTCAGGGTCGTCGACCTGATGGACCGCATCGGGGTCGTCGGACCCGTGGCCGCCCGTCATACAGATTCCCTTCCCGGCCGTGAAAATACGCGGGCCGACGAGCTGCCCGCGGGCGACGGCCGTGCGGAGGGCGAGGTTCGTCCGCGGCCCACAGACATCGCGGACCGTCGTAATCCCAGCCTGGAGCGCGGTCCGCAGGTTCCGTGCCGCCACGATCGCTGCGTACGCCGTGCGGTCCCCCTTCGGCGCGACCGGAACGTGCAGTGGATAGGTCACGTGGACGTGGACGTCGATCAGCCCCGGGAGGAGAAAGCGCCCGACCGCGTCGATTCGCTCCGCTCCGGGCGGGAGCGCGACCGAGTCGACCGGCCCGGCCGCCGTGATCCGCTCGCCTTCCACGACCACCGCCGCCCGCTCGACCGGCGGGCAGCCGGTCCCGTCGATCAGCGTCGCTCCGATGATCGCCGTCGCGCCGTGTTTCACCGTCTCCATCCGTCTCCCTCCTTGTGATCCTCCGCGCCGTTAGCAGATCCGGGGGACCGGATCGCCGAGCGGCATGTCGAGGAACCGTCGGCCGCCGACGCCTGTGTCGAGGACGACGCGCCCCGGGTACGCATCCGTCACCATGCCGACGACGGTTGCGTCGCGACCGAGCGGGTGTGAGCGGAGCGCCTTCAGGACAGCCTCCGCGCGATCCGGCGAGACGGCGATGATTGCCTTTCCCTCATTGGCGACGTCGAACGGCGAGATCCCGAGCAGGTCGGAAAGCCCGCGTACTGCGTCACGGATCGCGATCGCGCTCTCGTCGATCTCGACGCATGTCTTCGATTTGCGGGCCATCTCGTTGAGCGCCGCCGCAAGCCCGCCCCGCGTCGGGTCCTTCATCGCCCGGATCCCGCCGACGCGCAGCGCTGGCTCGATCATCGGCCAAATTGCGGCGACATCGCTCTCGAGCGCCGTCGTTAGGTGAAACTCCTCCCGCGCGGCCAGCAGCGCCATCCCGTGATCGCCGATCGTTCCCGTGACGAGGATCCGATCCCCGACCCGCAGATCGGCGTCCGAGACCGCCCGCTTCGCCACCCCGAGACCGGTCGTGTTGATCGCGATCCCGTCGATCTCGCCGCGTCCCATCACCTTCGTATCGCCGCACGCGACCGCCGTGCCGCAGGCCTCGAGTGTGGCGGCGAAGGAGTCGAGGATCCGCTCGAGGTCGCGGATCGGGAATCCCTCCTCGATGATCAACGCGAGCGTCAGCGCCAACGGCCGTGCTCCCATCACCGCGAGGTCGTTGATTGTTCCTGCGGCGGCGAGTCGGCCGATATCCCCGCCGGGGAAGAAGATCGGCTTCACCACGTGTGAGTCGGTCGTCAGGACCGGCTCGCCTGGTGGGAGGTGGACTGTCGCGCCGTCGTCGAGCGCCCGCAGACCGATTCGCGCATCGCTTGCGGCCGGGAGCCGCGCGAGGACGTGCTCGACGAGCAACCGGTCCATCATCTCTCCACCGGCCCCGTGAAGCGCCGAGATCCGCCCGTTGGAATGCCTCATGGAATCGCCCGCCCTCCATACCGGAACCAGATGTTGCACGCCCCCTCACTCCCGACCATGCACGGGCCGACCGGCGTCAGCGGCGTGCAGCGGGCAGAGAAAAGCGGGCAGTCGCTCGGTGCCGCGCGGGCCGTCAACACGTCGGGGCAGCGGCACCCCGGCACAACATCCTCGCCCGGGACCCCGGCGATATCGAACCGCCGCCGCGCATCGCGATCGGCGAACGGCACCCGGAGCGCGTAGCCCGACGCTGGGATTGTCCCGATCCCGCGCCAGTGTCCGTCGCTGACTTCGAAGACCTCGCGGATGATCGCCTGCGCCGCTCGGTTCCCTTTCGGCGAGACGGCCCGCGGGTAGCCGTTCTCCACCTTCGGCGCGCGGTCGCGGATCTGGCGCAACAGGAGGGCGATCCCGTAGAGCACATCGAGCGGCTCGAACCCGCCGACGACGACCGGCGTCCCGCGTTGGGCGGCAATCGGCTCGTAGGGCGCCAGCCCGATGATCGTCGACACGTGCCCCGGTGCAAGGTACCCAGCGACGTCCGCTCCCGGCAGGTCGAGTAACGCCTCCATCGCCGGGGGGATCAGCTTGTGCGAGACGAGAACCGACAAGTTCTCCGGCGGATCGTCGAGGAGAATCGCCGCCGTCATCGGAGCTGTCGTTTCGAAGCCGACCGCGAAGAAGACGACCTCCCTCTCCGTCGCCCGCGCAATCCGGACCGCCTCATCGGCCGAGAGGACCGTCCGGACATCCGCGCCGTCTGTACGCGCGCCGTCAAGCGTGGTCTCGGTCCCCGGCACCCGGGTCATGTCCCCGAACGTGCACAGTATCGCCCCGGACCGCGCGATCTGGACCGCCGCGTCGATATCACGTGTCGGCGTAACGCAGACCGGACAGCCCGGTCCCTCGAGGATCTCGACCGTGTCGGGAAGGAAGCGGCGAAGGCCGTGCTCGGTGATCGCCATCTCGTGCGTCCCACAGACGTGGACCAGCTTCGTTGGGACCGCCGGTGCGAGGATCCGGATCGCGTCCGCGAGTTCTCTCGCGCGCTTCGGGTCTGCGTAGCGAAACGGTGCGCTCATCGCGTCTGCTGCCGGCGTCCGTCTGCGTCATCGAGCGACGACGCCAGTTCCTCGAACAGGCGCAACGTCTCACGCCCGTCGTCCGGCGAGAGCCGTCGAATCGCGAATCCCGTGTGGATCAGGAGATAATCACCCGGTGCGACCGGCTCAGCCAGCGCATCCAGCCGCACCCTCGTCCGGACCCCGTTATAGTCGACCGACGCCACCTTCCCATCGATCGAGATCACAAGAGCAGGAACAGCAAGACACATCGGCAGATCACCCGCGGCGATTATACCGACCTCGCGAACGGATCCCAGCGACCCCCAAACGAAAAAGGGGACAGGCTACTTTTCTCATCACATGGGAACGACCACGAGCAGCCATGCCACACTGTGAGAAAAGTAGCCTGTCCCCTTTTCTGTTGTGGGGCGCCGATAGGGGGCTTGGTCTCCAGGGTGCAGATCGCGTTCTCCTCCTTGCGTGCGATCGCTCTCTGCCCGGCTCCGTGCCACGCGCTCCGCGGCATTCGTTTCCCACTCCCAGTGCTCCCTTGTTCTCGCTGTCCGATCGCGCTACGCTCGATCTCCGAGGACACGGGAAGGGAGGCCGCGTGACGAATAGCTTGTACGAGCGGATCTACGAGATCGTCCGGCGGATTCCGAAAGGTCGGGTTGCGACGTACGGCGAGATTGCCGAACTCGCCGGGATGCCGCGAGGGGCGCGTCAGGTCGGGTATGCGCTCGCGGCGCTCGGCCGGGGCGAGCCGCGACTGGACATCCCGTGGCAGCGGGTCGTTAACGCGAAGGGCGAATCGAGCCTCGGCACCGAGCAACTGAAGCGGCTGCAGTCGGAGGGAGTGGTTTTCGATGCGAACGGCCGGATCGACCTGTCGGTTCACGGGTGGGACGGCTGGGAATAGGCGTCTCGCAACCGCGTTGATTGTGCTGGCTGCGCTTGCAGTCGTTCTCGGTGGCTGTTTCGGTCCGATCGAGCGACCGACGGCCGACTTCGGCTGGTGCCCGGACGGTAGCCGCGGGGATCTCGACTACTGGTTCTACTCGATGTCAGCCACCGTTCCGGGGCACGCGATCGTCACGTACCGCTGGGAGTTCGACGACGGCACTCCGCCGTTCGAGGGGTGGGAGAGCGCCTGGCACCGCTTCGCTGCAGAGGGTGTCTATCGAGTCGCGCTTGTTGTCACCGATAGTCGCGGGGTCTCCGGGACGGTTACCCGCGAGGTCGTGGTCACCCCGGCTGTCTTCATTCATCCGACCTGGCGGCTCACGCTCGGCTGGCCGGTCGAAGTCTCCGGCGTTGTCGAGAGCCGACACACCGAGCTCATCCGATCCGTCTACATCCGCGCGAAGTTCTACGACGCCGACGGGGTGCGACTTACCGAGGGGATCGTGGAGGTGACGGACCTCGAACCGGGAGAGAAGGCGGCGTTCTCGATCCGAGCGACCGACTACTCGAGCCGGATCTTCCACGCGACGGTCCGCGTCGACTCGTTCCACACGGATTGCCCGGAGGGATCCGGAATTACGCCACCGCGGCCACTCGATGCGCCTGTGCTCTAGCGAAACGCCGCGAACGCCGAGCGGACTCGCTCTGCCAATGCCGCCTTCGTCTTCTCGTCGGTGAACGCCGCCT